>OCAO01000038.1_pt1 | contig 124195 bp, 109 predicted proteins | sample 1477151 | NCBI WGS metagenome assembly OCAO01 (sample SAMEA2580298, study PRJEB22360) | human gut metagenome | biome: human gut; feature: human-associated habitat; material: faeces | place: Denmark | collected 2008/2010 | reverse complement strand
CAGGCCGGACGTTTTTCGGAAAAGTTTGCCGCCGTTTTCAGCGGCGAGGTATATCTTATCAAACCTTTTTCGAAATGTCAACACCATTTTTCGATTTTTTTATTTTTTTTCAACTATTTAAACTTTTTCAATTTTATATATTGTATTTCTTACCTCTAAAAAGCGGCTCCTGAATAACCGGAAGCCGCTTTTTTACTGCAAATTTCGTTTCTCTGATTCCTTCTCCACATGAACAAATCATTATAAATCATAATACCTCTGGAATTCTGCCGGATGGGGAATCTGAGATAACTCCCGGCTCTCCAGCCTCTTCTTCTCCAGCCATATTTCAATCAGACGTTCCGGGAACACGCCTCCCGCCGTCAGGTAATCATGATCAGCCTCCAGGGCATCAAGCGCCTCATCCAAAGTCTTTGGCAGGGACTGAATCTTTGCTTTTTCTTCCTCCGGAAGCTCGTAAAGATTACAGTCAAACGGCCCCCAGCCATGTTTTTCCGGATCAATCTGGTTCTTAATGCCATCTAGGCCCGCCATCAAAATCGCCGCATATGCGTAATAAGGATTCGCTGTTGCATCCGGATTTCTCAGCTCAAACCGTTTTGCCTTTGGCGTCTTGGCATAAGCCGGAATTCTGATCACGGCACTTCGGTTGGACGTGGCATATCCAATCGTTACCGGTGCTTCATATCCCGGTACAAGACGCTTGAATGAATTGGTGGACGGATTGGTAAAGGCACACAGGGACGGAACGTGCTTTAACAAACCTCCTATAAAGTAATGGGCCGTCTTGCTCAGCCCGGAATACCCTTCCTCATCATAGAAAACCGGTTCCCCCTCTTTCATAAGAAGCATATGGACATGCATTCCATTGCCTGCCTCCTGATAAATTGGTTTTGGCATAAAGGTGGCGGTTCTTCCATCCTGAATGGCGGCGTTGTGGATCACGTATTTGATAATCATGGTCTTATCCGCCATGTCCACCATATCTCCCAGTTCTACTTCGATCTCCATCTGGCCCGAGCCGCCCACTTCGTGGTGGTGGTATTTGACATCCACGCCCCACTCCTGAAGCATCATACACATTCTGCTTCTTAATGTATACGCCGAATCCTGAGGTGCTGCAATGTGGTACCCGCCGCCGGCCGGCACTTGAAATCCCTTATTATCGGCGCTCTCCCTGCCGCTGTTCCAGGCCGCCTGTCTGGTATCCACGGTAAATGCCATGCGCTGCGGCTCCACCATATAGCTGACATGATCAAATAAATGAAATTCGAATTCAGGCCCGATCAGCATCTGATCCGCGATTCCCTGTTCTTTCATATATTGGATGGCTCTCAGACTCACATTTCTTGGATACTGGTCAAAGGGTCTGTTCTCCTTTCCTATCACACATACATCTCCGCACATGGTCAGAGTCGGAATCTCTGTAAATGGATCCACCACGGCAGTCCCCGGATCCGGTATGAATACCATATCGCTTTTTTCCACCGGAGCATACCCATAGTTCGATCCGTCAAAACCAATGCCCTGCGTAAAAATCTCTTCATCAAACCGTTCAACCGGAATCGTAATGTGTCTCCACCGGCCGTTTAAATCCGTCATCTTGAAATCAATCATCCTGATTCCCTTTTCTTTGCAGATGCGCAAAACCTCTGTACTCTTTGACATATTTTTCCCCTCCAAATCTGAATGGCAGTTAAAAGATCTGCTATCATGATTCTACCATATTTTTGAGAAAATATCGTCCATTAAATCCGTTTTTCTACATTTTTATTCCATGAGTCTGCACATAAAAAACAGGGCTCCACGGAAAATGAAAAGTATCGAACAATGCAGATGCTGAAGGAAGGCTGAACAGCCTTTATCGAAGACAGCAGCGCGGGCAGCGAATCCGTTTGACTTCGCTGCCCGCGGGAATAAACTGCTTCTGCATCTCTTGATTACTCATATTCCAAAACATTCAGCCAGTGGTTTAAAAGCTTCTCTTCTTCCGGAATCCCTTTCGTCTTTCTCGAAGCTGCTGCAATGGAGAGCCACTGCTGCACGTAGTGTTTCGCTGTTTTGCTCTTTCTGCAGTAAAGCTCTAAATACTGATCCGCAGTCTCAGCATCCTTAAGCGTCAGCAGCAGATATGTATTCGCTGCGTCGGCGGAGGCATTTCCCTGCGTCGCATGAGACCAGTCCAGGATGTGACACGTTCCGTCTTCACTGACAATGATATTTCCCGGGTTAAAATCTCCGTGAAGTACGCAAGCGTGCTTTGGCATGCTGTCCAGACGGCCCCGGATAATAAAACGGGTATTGGGGCTCAGCGCTTCACAGGTGCTGATCTGGCGGTCCAGCTTCTCCCTCAGCTTATTTAAAAGCGGTGACCGCTTGCTGTGAACAAGGAGCTGCAGATCGACAAACTGTTCTAAATACTGATTCCGGTTCTCCGGCTCCTCCTTCATCAGCTGCGCCATGGTCTTTCCGCTGACATATTCCTGAACAATGGTCCATTCCCCCTGTTCCGTCACGTTTACACTTACTATGCCCGGGATCGGAAGGCCCGTTTCTTCTATTCTTGCCTGGTTTAATGCTTCATTTAGAATATCTGCTTTGGGGAACGAACGGTCAAATACCTTATATACCAGGTTCCCCTCCCTGTAGACCACCTTGTTGCTGCGTTTTGCCAGTATCTCCCTCTGTTCCATAGCCTCTTATCTCCTCTCAGGATGTATTTGGAAATTATACTCTATTGTACCAGACACAGGGAGCGTTGACCAGCAGATTCCGGTCTGCGTTCGTCTCAGAAAGCTACAGTTTATGCCCTGCCTTCTTCCGGTAGATCAGATAAGAATATACACCGGGAATCAGGATCATGCTTAAAAATACAGTAAAGTACAGAGGCTCCATGTGGAAAAATCCCAGGATCATCATCAGAATACCGCCAATCATCCACACATATCCGGCCAGACGATGCGTCCGTGTCCAGTTCTCCTCATCCGCCAGAGTCCATGGCAGTTTAATTCCCAGAGTATAATTCTGTCTGCATTTCGGAAGATAATTGCCGATAACAACAAACAGCAAAGCGATCGGTACGCTTACCACGCTTCCCACATTGATGGAAATACCAACCGCAGACAATACAATCACAAGCTGAACCATAACTGCCAGCAGTACAATGAACCAGCGTACGATCGCCATCAGTTCCTTCGAACGCCTGATATTTTCCCGCTTCGGGTCAATCACGGGGATCACATTGACAATCACCGCCATTAGAAGCATAAATGCCGGTATCCCAAAGGCCGCCATATTCCGGCTGGAATATCCGTTGACCTGGTTGTCGCTTCCCCAGTGGGTCGCTACCTGCTCCGGTAAGCGGCTGTAAAATACAATGGAAATGATAAATGGCACAAGGGCCAGTCCCCAGTACAGGAGATCCCGAGAGGTCAGTTTTCTGTCAGTCTTTTTCATGATGTTGTTCCTCCATTAATGTCTGAAGCCAGGAAAGCACTTCCTGGAATACGGTGGTGTTTAACTCATAGTAAATATATTTTCCTGATTTGCGGTCTTCGATGAGACCTGCCTGCTTCAGGATATTGAGATGATGGGAAATCGTGGCTCCTGATGTATCAAACCGTTCCACAATCTGCCCGGCCGTCATACTGCCCTGCTTCAGCAAGGTCAGAATTTCCCGCCGCGTGGGATCGGACAAAGCCTTAAAAGTGTCGCCAAAGGGCATGGCCTGCACCTCCTTTCGCCGCGTACGGCGTTAAAATAAAAATACATTTAGACGTTTATCTAATCATCTAAATGTATTTTATCAAATAATTTCTCTGATGTCAATTGGAAATACCAGGAGCAGCAGCTCCTTACTCTGCCTCAGCCGGTCTTTTATCCATCAGCCGGACCGCGTTAACATTCCGACGGAAGGAATGAAATGCTGCCCATTCAACCGGACTGTTCTCAAAAAATGCTGCTGCCGAGGCCAGCACCGCATTTAAATCCCAGGCGATAAAATCCAGATAGCCGCAGTAAATACCGGTAGCTCCTCCCAAAAAAGTCATCGCATCATCACCGGCGTTTTCAAGCACATACGCTATGAGCTCATCCCGAAAATCCAGGACCACCCGGCCGCGTTCCTCCTCATGTGCAAAGCTGTCCAGGGGATAGCAGAGAAATCCAGCCGTCACGCCATCCCGGTGGAACTCGTCCATAATATCGCCCTCTCCCCGAAGATATTCGTTAATGACTGCAGCACACCGGGTACTGCCTGCAAACACATCCAGCCTCCAGTCTGCCTCCGGATTCTGGTCCGGTACCATCTCATAGCCGATGAAGCTGTTCTCCAGAAAGTGCTCAGGGTCACTGGAACATTCGATATCCATCTTTTTAAGTATCTCCGGAAGCTCGTCTAGCAGGACCGGCACTGCATCCTTCGGTGTATCAAGCACCTGGAAGTCCTCCACCAGTTCCATCGCAGCAAGTTCTCCCAGTATCTGATCCAGAAGGGTAGATAACAGCCACCACACCTTACTCTCATCCGTTTTGAAAAGCGGCAGCAGTTTTTCACAGTAAAGCTCCAATGAGATATGCTTACTCTGGGAGTGTTCTTCCGTTTTCTCAATCCATACCTGTACATCCTGGCCGGAGACCATCTCACCGAAAGCGCCCAGGCTGTAGCCACGGGAAGGCTGTCGGCCCACCAGAATATTCCAGTGTTCCAGAACGGAAGATGGAGCATGGCTCTGGAAGTAGACAAGCTCAAACAGTTTGGTTCTTTTCCCCTCAGGAGTCAGGATCAGTTCGTACTTTTTCCCGTTAAACCCTAATTCAAAGCTCACATCCGAAAAAACGGCAGACAGCAGACCGGAACACGTTTCAATCAGCTCCTCTCTGACCGCCCCCTGGTCTTTCTGATCCATCAGTGCGCGAAGACGGGCTTCGCCCTTTTCAAATACGCTCCAGCCCTCTGCCGTTTTCTCCCGGAAAGACTGCTCAAAATAATGAAGAGCCGGACCTGCAATATTATTGTAGGCCCGCGCCAGTTCGCTGATCAATTCCGGCGTCCGTTCTTCAACCGGCATCCCCTCGATCGCATCAATGATTTTCTGATATTCGTCGTTTTCGTTCCATTCCTGTAATTGCTCTGTCAGCTTCATATGCTTAAACTCCCTTTTTGTACGGCTGTTAATCACCGTATTCTATGGTGTTATTATAGCATGTATGAAATATGACAGAAAGCATTTTTTGCTTTACGTCTGCACGCTCAACTCTTCTCTCCCGCCAGCATCTCATCTAACGTCCGCCAGCCCAGCACCGCGCACTTTACACGGGAGGGCATGTGGGATATATCCTGCAGGGCGGCCGCTTCCTCCAGCGCCTCTAAGTCTGCCTCCTCCGCCGTACCTCTGATCATTTGAAAGAACTTTTCAGCCAGCCTCACGGCCTCTTCCTTCTTTTTTCCAATCACCAGATCCAGCATCATATCCGCGGAAGCCTGCGAGACAGCACATCCGTCGCCTACAAAAGAGCCCTCCCGGATTATCCCGTCCTCCACCTTCAGTTTCAGCAGGATATCGTCCCCGCAGCTGGGATTAACGCCCTCCAGCACCAGGTTGGCATCCGGCAGATCGTGCTTGTGAGCCGGGCGCAGATTGTGTTCCGTCAATACCTCATTATAAAAGCTTCTATTCTCCATATCCCATCTTCCTCCTGATTCCGGCTGCACTCTTCAGGAATGCTTCTATTTCCTCTCTGGTATTATAAAAATAAATGCTGGCTCTGGTGGCAGATGGAACCTTTAAATATTCCAGCAGCGGCTGGGCACAGTGATGCCCCGCACGGACGGCGATTCCATCCGCATCCAGAATTGCACTCACATCATGGGGGTGAACCCCGTCTACGGTAAAGGTCACGATGCCGCAGTGTTCATCAGGTTTTTCCGATCCCAGAACATGTACGTGCGGTATCCGTTTCAAACCTTCCAGGGCGGCAGCTGTCAGTTCCAGTTCCCGGCGCCGCACTTCATCAAATCCCACGGACTTTAAATAGCAGACCGCCTCCTTTAATCCCCAGGCTCCTGCCGCATTGACGGTACCTGCCTCAAACTTATGAGGGATCGGGGCGAATACGGCGCCTGTTCTGGTAACGGAATCAATCATTTCCCCGCCGGTTAAGAAGGGCGGCATCTCCTCCAGCAGTTCCCGCCTTCCATAGAGCACACCGATCCCCATAGGGCCCATCAGCTTATGACCGGAAAAGGCCAGAAAATCTACCCCCAGCTCCTGTACATCAATTGGGATATGAGGAGCACTCTGTGCTGCATCCACCACAACAACAGCCCCTCGTTCTCTGGCCATGGCCGCAATCCGGCGTATCGGATTTTCACATCCCAGCACATTGGAGACGTGGGCGACAGCCGCCAGTCTGGTCCGGTCAGTAAATGCCGCTTCCAGCTTCTCCTGAGAAATCCTGCCATCCGGTTCACATTCCAGGAATCTCAAAACCGCGCCTGTCTTCCCGGCAGCCATCTGCCAGGGCAGCAGATTGCTGTGATGCTCCATAATGCTTACCAGAATCTCATCTCCTGCCTTAAGCTTTGATAATCCGTAGCTGTAAGCTATCAGATTCAAGCTTTCTGTCGTATTTCTGGTGAAAATGATCTCGTCGGCTGAAGGAGCATTGATAAAACGCCGAACCTCTTCTCTGGCCTCCTCCAGCCGCTTTGTCGCCTCCATGCTCAGTTCATAAAAACCCCGCATGGGGTTCGCATAACACTGCTCGTAAAAGTCGCGCTCTGCCCGGAGTACGCAGCCGGGCTTTTGGGCCGTTGCTGCGCTATCCAGATAAATGACCGGATTATTCGCCAAAAGCGGAAAATCCTCACGATATGGATTCCTGTTTTCCATTCTCCTTCACCTCCTTCAGATAATTGTGTACCATCTGCTCTGCAGCTTCGTCTCCGCTCTTCCTGCAGACAGCCTCCAGCCTGGCACTTGTAAGCATTGCTTCAGCTTCCTCGCGGCTCATGCCTCTGGAACAGAGATAGAATAAGAGTTCCTCGTCCAGCCTTCCAATGGTAGCTCCATGGCTGCCTAAAACGTCCTCCTCGGCGCAGAGAATCAGAGGAATGGTCTGATTGACCACATCGTCTCCGAAAAGCAGTACATCCTCTTTCTCCTCGCCCTCTGCCCCGACGGCTCCCGACTTAAAATCAATGGTTCCGCGGAAAAGCTTAAAGGCTCTGTCCCGCAGCACGCCGCCGGCCAGGATCCGGCTGCTTGACCGCTCCCCCCGGTGATCTGCTGCATAGTTCATATCAAACCGCTGATTTCCTCTTCCCAGGTAGCCGATGTCCGCATTCAGAACGCTGTCTCTCCCTGCTAAATCTGCCCGGCAGCCCGCGTAAGTTTCTGATCCGCCCAAAAACAGCTGTACTACCTCCGCAGCTCCGTCTTCTTCACAGCGGCCGCCGATATCGTTTAAAAATCGATATCCGCTTCCCAGCAATTGAAGCTGGATCAGCTTCAGCCTGCCATTCTTATTCACTTGAAACCGGGTTTGAACTGCAGCCAGACCTGCCGCTTCCGGCGGCGAGGTGAAATCCATAATCACGGTTAAGCATTCCCCTTCCCTTACCAGAAGTTCCACCGGCTGAAAGCTCTTCCCACCATCGCTGCAGACAAAGTGCAGCGCGGCACGTTTCTTCTCCTTCAAGGGCCCGGACGGAATCCTGATCGCCGCTGTCCCGGCCTCTCCGGCCAGGCGGTCCATATCTTCCCCCATGCCGGTCGGAAGAACTGAAATATCCTCATTCCACGGTTCTGCTTCCTCAAACCCTTCCGTTATCACTGTGGGGGATTCCCCCGCTTCTATCTGTTTTAGGTCCGCCTCATTCATCCTGAGCCAGTTCCAGGTTCTGGCCGGCAGCCTGTTTATTGTTAAATCAAGTCCCTGTCCCATAGGGAACCTCCTTTCCGCTCTCCTGTGAAAGCCTCCTATCCAATACTCCCCTTCATCTCCAGCCGGATCAGATGATTCATCTCTACCGCGTACTCCAGGGGCAGCTCCTTGGATACCTGGTCCGCAAAGCCACTGACGATCAGGGCTCTGGCATCCTCCTCACTCAGTCCTCTGGAAATGAGATAAAAGACGGCTTCATCGCTGATTCTCCCAATCCTGGCTTCATGGCCGATATCTGCATCGGAAGTCCGGATATCCATAGCCGGGATCGTGTCTGACCTGGATATTCCATCCAGCATCAGAGACTGGCAGGACACAGCGGATTTGCTGTTCTTCGCTCCTTTGGCTACCACCACGGAACTGCGGAAGGTACTTACCCCTCCGCTCTTGGATATGGACCGGGTGTTCATATACGAAGTCGTCTCCGGAGCGGCGTGAACCACTTTCGCACCCGTATCCAGATTCTGTCCTTCACCCGCAAAAGTAATTCCTGTGAACTCCATTCTGGCTCCGCGGCCCTTCAGGATGCTCATAGGATATAAGTAAGAAACGTGTGAGCCGAAGGAACCGGATACCCACTCAATCGTGCCGCCTTCCTCTACCTGCGCCCGCTTGGTATTTAAGTTGTACATGTTTTTCGACCAGTTTTCAATTGTAGAGTAACGCAGCTTCGCATTTCTTCCCACATACAGTTCCACACAGCCCGCGTGGAGATTTGCCACGTTATATTTCGGCGCGGAACAGCCTTCAATAAAATGAAGGCTGGCCCCTTCATCCACGATAATCAGCGTATGCTCAAACTGCCCCGCCCCCGGCGCATTCAGCCGGAAATACGACTGCAGCGGTATTTCCACGGAAACTCCTGGCGGTACATAGACAAAGGAGCCTCCCGACTAGACGGCTCCGTGAAGCGCGGCAAACTTGTGGTCCGAAGGCTTCACCAGCTTCATAAAATGCTTTTTCACCATGTCCGCATAGTCACCCTTCAGCGCGCTCTCCAAGTCTGTGTATACCACGCCCAGCTCCGCCACCTCCTGGCGGACATTGTGATACACCAGCTCCGAATCGTACTGGGCACCAACTCCCGCCAGAGATTTCCGCTCCGCCTGGGGAATTCCCAGACGTTCAAAGGTATCCTTTATGGCCTCCGGCACATCGGACCATTTCGTTTTCATCTTTGTGCCTGGCCTCACATAGGTAGCGATATGGCTCATATCCAGTCCCTCCAGGGAAGGCCCCCAGTCGGGAACTTCCATGCTGTTGTAAATCTGCAGGGACTTTAGCCGGAACAGTTCCATCCAGAGCGGATCGTTCTTCTCTTTTGATATCTGCTCTACAATGGCTGGTTTTAAGCCTTCCTCTATACGGTACGCATCCGTTTCTTCATTTCGGATATCATAGATGCTTCTGTCTATATCATTTACATATGTCTTCTCTTCCATCTCGTTTTTCTTCCTTTCCGGAGACGCAGACTATCGGTCCGCCTGTTCCAAATACTGTTCAAACCCGTTTTTATTAATTTCTTCCACCAGGGAAGCTCCGCCTGTCTTCACAATCCGGCCGTCTATCATAATATGGGTTTTATCCACCCGCAGAGCCTCCAGGATCCGGGTGCTGTGAGTGATAATCAGCAGGCCTCCGTTCCGGTCCTTCTGATACTCCTCCACACCCTTTGACACGGTTCTGACCGCATCCACATCCAGACCGGAATCTGTCTCATCCAGAATTGCCAGACCCGGCTTTAAGAGCAGCATCTGAAGAATCTCCGCTTTCTTTTTTTCACCTCCGGAAAATCCGACATTTAAATCCCGGTCTCCGTACGTCCGCTCCATCTGCAGGAGCTCCATGGCCTTCTCAAGTTCCCTGCGGAAATCCCACAGGCGCACTCTGGCGCCCCTTCGCTGTTCCACCGCATTGCGTATAAAGGTTCCCAGTGAAAGCCCGGGAACCTCCAGAGGGTTCTGGAAAGAAAGAAACATTCCGGCTCCGGCCCGCTTATCCGCTGTTTCCCCGTTCATAAGCTTCCCCTGAAACCAGATCTCTCCCTGCGTCACTTCATAGCGGGGATTGCCCATCAGCGCGTATCCGAGGGTAGACTTTCCCGCCCCGTTGGGTCCCATCAGTACATGGGTTTCTCCTTTTTTGATCTCAAGATTAATTCCATGCAAAATCTCTTTATCTTCCACTTTGACAGATAATCCCTTTACTTCCAACAATTGATTTGCCATAGATTCCTCCATTTCTGCTGTTTAAGCTTCACTCTTCTATCTTTTATCTTGTACTTTTATTAACCTATCATTTCACTTGGTTATTAACATCATAGTATTATAAACCTACTTTGTCAATAGGTTTATAATACTATTTCCTGTTGCGATTCCTATTTACCTTGTTGTATAATAGGATAATAATACTGGTATTACAGAGGGGAGGTATTTCAGATGATGATTTCGACAAGGGGACGTTATGCGCTGCGGGTTATGCTGGATCTGGCTCAGCAGACCACAGACAGGTATGTACCCCTGAAAGAAATAGCGAACCGCCAGGAGATTTCCGAAAAATATCTGGAGATTGTCATAAAGGTTCTGGTACAGAATAAACTTCTGACCGGTCTGCGGGGAAAAGGCGGCGGTTACCGCCTGACAAGGGCGCCCGGCGAATATACTCTGGGGGAGATTCTGCGCCTGACCGAGGGAAGTCTGGCCCCTGTCGCCTGCGCCGAGGAATCTTACACCGAGTGCTCCCGGCGCGGCTTCTGTCTGGCCCGGCCGGTATGGCAGGAACTGGATAAGATTATCAATGAGTATCTGGATGGGATTACATTGGAAGATTTATTAAAGTCCCCGCAGAAGTCTGTATGAGCCGAATTCAATAAGTTAGAATCTGACCTTTCAGAATAAGACGGAAGAAGGGCTCTGCCAGGCCATCTTTTCAATTGAATTCCTTCTGTTAATATTGTATAATCATTTTAGATCCAAACATACATGGAAAGGGGCTGGCCATGGTAGACAAAGGTGTGAAAAAGCATATTGTGGTTTCTGCCATTTTAGTGTCATTTATCAGCGCTGCACTGGTTCTGATAGGCGGCATCAGCTATTTGAGTATAGAACAGGCGCAGGAAAAAGAAGCTCAGAAGTATATGAAAGAGATTGTGTCACAGTATAAGAACATTATTACGGCACAGATTGACGGGGATTTTCAGACACTGGAGGCGCTGGCCGTCCTGATCGGATATGATGATGTCATTCATCTGGATGAGACGCTTTCCTGTCTGGAAGAACAGAGCATCCGCAATGACTTTACCCGCATGGGATTTGTCTCACCTGCACAGACAGGATATTTTATAGACAGTGACGGGGAAAAGCATTTTGATGTCGATGTCAGTGACGAGGCGTTTATACAGAAGACCTTATCCGGTCAGCGGACCGTGTCTGAGATTATGACAGACCGGTTATCCGGAGAGCCTGTCGTCTGTTATGGAGTTCCCATCACCTATCATGATACGATCACAGGAGCAATCACCGCCACCCGGCTCACCTCCAATCTTACGGATATCATAAGCCAGGATATCTTCGACGGCGTTGCCTATATACATATTGTTGATCATGAGGGAAATTTTATTATCCGTTCTGACCACGCCGTCATTCCGAAGCAGATGCACAATCTCTTTGACGACGGGGAGATTGAGGACGGCATCCGGGCATCCATACTTGCCAGTATGGAGAATAACGGTGATTCCTTTGCCACCTTCCGCTATCAGGGAGAGGCGTACTGGGTTACCTTCCTTCCCATCGGTGTCAATGACTGGCAGTTATTCTGCCTGGTGCCGCAGACATTTCTGAATCACAATTTCCACACGCTTCTGCTCGTGTTTTCAGGTGTCATGATCTGTATTTTCTTTTTATTCGGAATCCTGTTTCTTTACATTTACAGCCTTCTGAAGAAGGAGCACCAGACACTTCAGCAGTTTGCGTACAAAGATCTTTTGACCGGTGCTGATAACCGGAACCGCTTTGTCACAGACCTTCCTGCACTGTTGAAGGAACCGAAAGACTATGCCATGGTGCTGATGAATATCAATGGATTTAAATTTGTAAATGAGTTCTTTGGTTTTGAGAGCGGAAATCGTCTGCTGCAGCATATTGCCATGGTTTTGCATACTAATGTCTGTCATGAGGAGCGGTACTATCGGGACAGCGCCGACCACTTCGGCATGCTGCTCACCTATCATAGCCAGGAAGAACTCATTGACAGAATTCGGAACATCCAGCGGGAAATTAACGAGTATACCGTGAGTCCCAACCAGGACTACCGCATCAACTGTAATTTTGGAGTTCATATTATACAGGCGGACACCCCCTGGGATGCGCACCGCCATTCTCCCGATACAGCCATCAACGGCGCTCTGCTTGCACTCAACAGTGTCAACGGCAATACCTCCAATCCGGTTGCGTTTTACGATGAGGCCCTCTATGAAAAAGCCCGCAAGAAAATCGAGATAGAAAGTCAGATGTACGCAGCACTGGCCAACGGAGAATTCCACATGTATTTACAGCCCAAATACTATCTGAAGGACGGTTCGATGCACAGTGCGGAAGCCCTTGTCCGCTGGTACTCTTCTGACGGCGTCATTCACTATCCGGATGAATTTATCCCGGTGTTTGAGGAAAACGGCTTTATCACGGAGCTGGATATGTATATGCTGGAGGAGGCCTGCCGAAAGGTGTCCCAGTGGAAACAGCAGGGATATAAAGTCAGCCCTGTCTCTGTCAATCAGTCGAGAGTATTTTTCTACGATGAGGAATATTTAGACAAATTCCATGAAATCGTAGACCAGTACCATATTGATCCGTCCCTGATTATACTGGAAGTAACCGAAAGTGTTGCGATGAGTAATTTAGAACAGGTTAAAATGGTAATCAGAAAGCTTCACAAAATCGGTTTTTCCATCTCAATGGATGATTTCGGAAGTGGGTATTCTTCTCTCAATACCTTGAAGGATCTGGATATCGCAGAGTTAAAGCTGGATAAGGATTTCCTGTCTGAGCAGTCCACCTCAGAGCGGGGCAAGATTGTGATAGAAAGCGTAATTCATCTGGCAAAAGCCCTCTCAATTACTACGGTTGCAGAAGGAATTGAAAATGATGTCCAGCTGGATTTTATGAAGTCGATCTGCTGTGATATCGGACAGGGATACTATTTTGCAAAGCCTATGCCGGCTGAGGAATTTGAACGCATGCTGTTAAAGAAGGAACAGGATGATGTGTAAATCTGCCGGTATGCGTTTCGATAAGTTTTGAACAAATGGCAGGTGCGTGATCACACCACAGATCACGCACCTGCCATTTGCTTATCGGAGTCTTTGGCTTATTCCCAGACAGCCCTTTCTTCTGTGTTAAAAGATCTGAATATCCTCCAGATCCGGCTCTTCCTCCTCTTCTCTCTCATCGGCAAAGCCCTCATTCCCTTTATTCTTTGCGATTACCGCATACAGACATCCGGTCACAACCACATTCACTGCAATCGCCAATAATCCTGTCCATGGGCGTGTCATGGTTGGAAGCATTAAAAATCCCCCGAATGGAACCGTGGAATCAGCTCCCAGAACCATCGTAACCGCTCCGCCGCAGGCGCCGCCAACTGCTGATGCAATCAAAGCGCGTGCCAGATCGCTCATGACGATCGGAATGACACCTTCTACAATGTTTAAAACTCCCATTGGAACGGCTGATTTCAGGTTTTCCACCTGCTCCGGCTCATAGATATTCTTGTGTAATGCTTTCGCAATCAGATATGCCAGGCCAAATCCAATTGGCGTCGCCGTGTTTACAAGCTGAAGCGCTGTGACAGGCTCACGAATTCCGGAGGCGAGAAGCGTCAGCGTAAATGCGTACACGGTCTTATTGATCGGTCCGCCAAAGTCAACGATACACAGACTGCCGATTACAAGGCCAAGCACTAATTTGGAGGATGTACCAAGTCCCAGCAATACATTAGTCAGCCAGTTTGTAAATGCTGCAATCGGCACGCCAAATACATAAACCATTACCAGACCGGCGATGAAAGAAGAAATTAAAGGTACAACGACTGTCGGCATCAATCCTCTGGCCCAGGCCGGCAGCTTTAAGTTTTTAATAATAAACAGTGCAAGGTACCCGGCAAGATATCCGCCCAGTATGCCTCCGATGAAGCCGGCACTGATCGCAATCGCTGATAAACCGGCTACAAATCCAGGGGCAATTCCTGGCTTTCCTGCTATTGAGAATGAGATCCCCACCGAAATAATTAAAGGAAGAAGTCCCAGTGCAGCTCCGCCCATCGTAGCAAGAGCATCCCAAAATGTAAACTGCCCCTGCACGAGTCCTGCCGCATAGAGATTCGTTCCGCCCAGTGCCATCCCGATTGCCACTAAAAATCCGCCTCCGCATACGATCGGCAGCATATAGGAAATAGCTGTCAGCAGATGACTTTTAATATTTAAGCTCTTTAACTTTTCCATTCTTTCCCCTCCATTAAACCGCTTTCTCCAGCATGCTCTCTTTCCATTCCATTTCCATTTTCCTGCATGCGGTATCCAGATCCTGATCCAGTCCAAATAATCCCGCATTGCCGACGATCAGCACATCAGCCCCCGCCTCTGCCAGCTGCCTGTAATTTTCTTTATTGCAGTGGCCGTCAATCTGAATTTTGTAATGATAGCCATTTTTCTCCCGCAGTTCTTTTGCCTGCATGATTTTATTGTACATCTGATCAATAAATTTCTGACCCGCAAACCCAATATCTACCGTCATAATTGTCAGCATATCAATATACTCGAGGTAAGATTCCACATAGCTGAGCGGTGTCGCCGGATTTAAAACAACGCCGCACTTACAGCCAAGCTTCTGAATCATCTGCATCGTGCGGAATGCGTCCGTGTTGATTGTTTCTGCGTGCGGGCTGATATAAGTTGCTCCTGCCGCAGCACACATCTCAATCCAGTCAGACGGATTGGTTGTCATTAAGTGTACGTCAATATCCGTATTCGTATGTTCCCGGAAGCTCTTAAGAATCCCCGGAGTAAGCGCCATATTTTTGCAGAAATGGCCGTCCATGATATCGACGTGATAGAGTTTCATATACTGATCCATAACTGCAAACTGCTCTTTTATTTTTCCTAAATCCATACACATCAGTGATGGGGCAAATGTTACCATATTCGTTTCCTCACTTTCACATAATTGAAATTTCATCGAGATTCAGTTCTTCTTCCTCGTCAGGCTCTTCTTTCCTTATACACCCATCATCGGTAAATGCGAGCATAACCTCCTCCGCGGTATCCGCATCGATCAGCCTGCTGACCACTGCACGATCCCCCAGACGTTTTGAAAACATTGTCAAAAGCCTTAAATGCTCTTCTGCCGCCTCATGGTCCGCCCCTACGGCAAACAGGATAATAACCTTAGCGCCAGCGCCATCCAGACTCTCCCACTCAATCTCATGGTCAAGAACTGCTATTGCAGCCCCCGGTGTGATGACAGCCTTACTTTTTCCGTGTGGAATCGCGATGTAACCGCCTATCCCGGTTGCCCCCATTTCCTCACGCACGTAAACATCTTTTATGTATTGCTCTTTATCACCAATTACCCCTGCCTCAGCAAACAGTTCCGCCATGGCCTCCAGAGCTTCCGCCTTCTGATTGACCTTCAAGTGTGTTATAATTGTCCGGGGATTAAGCACCTCTGTAAAATCCATGTTCTCTTCCTCCTTATTTTGCAGCTTCCATTACCTGTTTCGCCTTTTCCATCAGCTTGTTTGGTGACTTGATCGCAACATCGGTAGAAACCTGTATGGTTTTCTTTCCTTCAAACCGATCGCGGTCCGCAATCTTTACATCAATCGCCAGTATGACAAGATCCGCCGCTGCAATGTCCTCCTGTGTCAGTGCGTTTTCTCTTCCTATGCTTCCCTGTGTCTCGAACTTTGCTTCAAAGCCTGCTTTCTCTGCCGCTTTTTCCAGCTTCTCCTGCGCGATATATGTGTGTGCGATCCCTACTGTGCAAGCACAAACTCCTACGATTTTCATATAATTTCCCTCCTTGAATTTTTAATTGCTCTTCGTTTTCTGTGATTTCACTATACCATTCCGCCGGTTCAAACAGAAGTCCAGAAGATTTCAACTTATTTTGCAAAGCGTTGTACTGAACGCGCAGACACTTCAGAGGACAAAAAAACTGACAGGCGTAATAACCACCTGTCAGTCACTGCTTTTTACTTAATCAGCTTTCAATGTTTTTCGATACTTTGCCGTCTGCTCCCATATGATTGGGAGAATAAATACAAGAACACATACCAGCAGGATCCCTCCGCCTGATAAAACGGAAGCGAGATTTCCAAATAAAATTCCCGCGATACAAAAATCCGAATCAGAGAATGAAGTCCCTGACAGATTTAAAGTTCCAAGCACTGGCATTACAATCAGGGCCAGCACGGAAATCAAAATGCCGTGGACAAACGAACCAACAAGGCACCCCTTGACTCCGCCTTCTGTATTCGCAAAAACACCGGCTGAGCCTCCGCAGAAAAAATGGGCAACGACGCCGGGAACAATCACAGGGACGATCAGCTCTCCGAACCAGGTATTAATCCCAATCAGTATAAGCATTGTTACGATGCCGCCCAAAAATGACATCAGAAAACCGATCATAGCGGCATTCGGCGCATAAGAAAAGAGAACCGGACAGTCAACCGCCGGCCTTGCGTGAGGCACAATTCTTTTTGCAATTCCCTTAAACGCCGGTACGATCTCAGCAATCACCAGGCGTACGCCTGACAGGATAATATAGATAGCCGCCGAAAACTGAGCTCCCTGAATGACCGCATAGATGATCCAGTTTTGAAAACCTCCGGTCTTGTAAGAAATATCCAGCGCTGCCAGATCCGTCCGCGCTGCCGCAATTCCACTGACCACCAAAAAGATGCCTGTCATTACGATAAAAATCCCAACAGTTGAATCCCGCATAAATGACAGCTTTGTGGGAAAACGAATATCCTCCGTTGACTTGACTGTTCCTGTCTCTAAAGCTGCGGTCTTTATCCGTCTGTCTTTTTTTGCTGCAAGGCGCGCGGTCTTTGCTGCAATCAGATAGCCGCATGTGGAAAAGTGCCCAAGTGCAATTCCATTCCCTCCGGTTATCTTTTTCATCTCCCCCTGTGCCAGTGCCGGCATGAGCGCCATGAAAAGCCCCAGCATAAGAGCTCCCGCCGCAATGATCTGCCATTCCTTCATGCTGCTTCCGCTCAGAGCCACGGTCAGAAGGCAGGCCATGTAGAGCGTATGATGTCCTGTCAGGAAAATATAGTGAAACGGACCAAACCGCGCAATAACAAGATTGGCGACCATTCCCAAAAACATAACCATCGATACTTCCACTGCATATTGTGCAACTCCCAGTGAAGCAATCGCCTCCATATTCGGAATTACGCCCTGGATATGAAAATCGTAATTAAACAGGACACCAAAATCCTTCAGTGCGCCTTTCTGCAGAAAATCAGATCCGGCTGATAAAAGGACAAAACCTACAATGGCTGTAATTGTTCCCTTGATCACATGCTCTACAGGTTTTTTTTGCAGAAGAAGGCCAAGTAGTGTTACAAATCCTACAAGAAAAGCGGGGGTAGCCAGTATTTCCCGAACAACAGTAACGATCTGCATACAATTCCTTTCTTTCTATCGATCTGTCAGTCTGGAGCGAAGAATATCACACACCTCATAAGCGCTCTCTGCTCTGACCAGCTCATCAATCTGCCTCGGTTTCGCAAGGGTTTTACGAATATCCTGAAGAATCCCCATATGCTTCTGCTGGTCTTCCACAACCAGACAAAAGATGACTCTCGCCGTTTTACCGCCTTCAAACTCAATTCCGTCCGCTGCTATGCCAATGGACAGATCCAGATGTTTTACACCATTTTCCGGCCGTGCATGAGCAAGAATCAAATCCCGGGTAATAAACATATAAGGCCCCGCCTCCACCATCCGGTCTACGATACACCGTACATACTCTTCGCTCATACTCCCCCGTTCCAGAAGCGGTGATGCCGCCGTATAGAGTGCTCTTTCCCAGCCGGTCGAATAGCCATCGCCGCTCCACTCCCTTTTCTCTTCCGTCCTTTCTCTTCCATTACGGTCAAGAAACAGGATTCTGTCTTCTGTCAGAAAGTCCGTAAGCCGCCAGATATCAGGCTTTAAGACTGGCTGTTTTTCTTCCTTCTGCCGGGCAAAGAATTTTTCCAGTTCGCGCCTCAGTTCCATATGGTGCTGCGGATCAACATATTTTTTCACCACTTTAAATAATGCATCTGTATCGATAAAGCCAAATCTGCTGCGGATCAGCGGATGATTCAGAATATTTTTACGGTCGAAATCATTTAAAATCGTATTTACCACGATAACCGGAACGACAGCCTTTACATGAACGGATGTAATAATGATATCGCACATATTTTGCGGATTTACGATTTCCGAAGCTGCCATTACGGCGACGATCCTCGCCTGGGGTAAAATTCTCTTCAGTTCATGACTGATCATATTTCCTGTTGCCACCCCATTCATACATGCCACAAGAATACGCAGTTCCTTTTCATCACGTTCCGCATATTCTAAGTGGGCGCCGAAATGGAGGGCCAGATAAGCCACTTCACTGTCAGAGATTAAAACACCGATCTGCTGTTCCAGATACTTTACTACAGCCCGCGTTGTATCAAAAATATAAGGATACTCCCTCCGAATGTCTTCTGCCATCGGATTGCCAATCTGAATACCAAACCGGTAACGATAAAGAGAGGCTGCGATATGGCGGTACAAATTGCGGATCAGATCCTCTTTCCGTTCGAATAGAACACAAGCCTCCCGTTCAAATTCTGTTATCAGGTTTTTTGTGATTTCCAGGGCAAACTCATTATCCCCGGTGTCGGCCTCTGTTCTGGAATAAGACTCCAGCCTTCCTCCAAGAAAATGCAGTGACAAATATACCTTTTCCATATCAGACAGCGTCGGAAAATATTCCATTACCAACTGATATTCTTTTGAAACCTTTACCTTTTCTGTGCTTACATCCGTAAAATACAGGCTGTCCTCTCCCTTTTCCATAACCGGAAGCATTGCGGCAAGTGCAAGCATATCATTCCGGACGTAACTTACCCCCAACCGTTTCTCCACCTGTTCAATCTGTTTTAAATGAAATTCCATCTCATCCAAATACAGAAAGCGCAGCTTTCCGGACGATAAAAGAGGCTCCAGCATGTTAAAATACAGAAAAAAGATGGCACGGATACGAATGGGATCTCCATCGATCCAATACCCTCTTTTCTTTTCGTATCCGAGCCCAAGCTGATATGCATGCAGCTGGGAGATAACCGCCTGGAGGTCAACAAATATTGTATTACGGCTTACAAGGCATGTGTTCATCAGGTTTTCTACATAGACTGGTTCTCTGGAGACTATAATCTGACACACAATCATACGCGTCCGTTCACTTGGTGTGAAAATGTAATCATCATGAGGCTGCTCGGTCTGCATAACCGCCTCAAAGGAACCTTTTTCCTCTTCTGTAAAAGGCTGTATCTTCCCGCGTATGATCTGAATATCCGGCAGTTGTTTCGTATGGAGCCAGTCATTCGCCCGGTCAAGCTCGTTATAAACCGTACGGGTGGACACAGCTAATTCATCCGCGATCTCCTGAATGCTAAGCGCGCCGACTCGTTTTAATATCATATCGATAATCTTTTTTGTACGTTCATTTAGATATCCAACTGCCATAGAGTCATTCAATCCCCAATAATGGTTTTAATAGTTCCGCCGCCATCTCTGAATCCATAAGGTCCTCCAGACCAACGGCCGGCAAATCCCCCAGACTTTCCAGCAGCTCCTGAGATACAATAAATAAATCTGCCCTGTCTGCAGAAATATCCGACAAAGAGCCAAAGGAAACCTCGATATCGTCCATTCCCAGATACTCCAAAGCCTCTTCTATTGTCATCTGCATAATCAATGAAGTCCCGACACCATTGCCGCAGCAGCACATTATCTTTTGAATCGCTTGTCTGATCATGTCTGTTCTTTCTCCGAATTTTTCTTATGTGATCTTATAGAAATCAAACCGCATTCCTTTTGATTTATTATACCAACTGGCGGGAAAAAAAACAATCCACTTCCCGCTTCATTACAAATCATTACTGCATATCGTTCTGATCAGCTGACGTTGTATTGAAAAACGTCTGGAGCAGCGCGGATAACAAACGATTATGCCATGTCTGCATGACGTAATGATTCACCAGTTCCGGATTGTCTGTTACAATGCCATCTACCTGACACTGCAAATTTTTCTTAATGGTCTCTTTCGAGTTGGCTGTCCAGCCATATACGTCTTTGCCATTCCAATGCATGCTCACAACCATCTCTCTCGTCAGCATGGTAGTTTCCACACTGAAGGCATCAATAAAATCAATATCGTATTGAAGTGAATAAATCAATGGCGTGATATAGACGGTTTCAATTTGGGGGTTAATAGCTTTGACTTCTTTTAAAAGTTCCAGATTCATAGAACCGATATTGCACTGGTCGAGCATATCATATGTTTCAATGAGTGCAGCGACTCTTTCCACAAGATTCGTCTCATGCCCTGTGGATTTCAGTTCTATCATAACCCTAATATTGTCCCTGGCTCTCATCAGAAAATCATCCAGCTTTGGAATCCGCTCACCGGAAAATTGAGGAGAAAACCAACTGCCGGCGTCATAGTGCTTCACCTCATCATACCCTGCCTCCCACACTTTTTTGTTCTCGCCTGTAGTACGGTTAAAGCTGTCGTCGTGCAATAGAATCAGTTCTCCATCTTTCAGCTGCTGCACATCAATCTCCACCATATCAATGTTCATGGCAATCGCATGATCCAGCGCAGCCATGGTGTTTTCCGGTGCAAATAAAGCCCCGCTGCGGTGGGCAACAATTTTGGGCCCTGCATAGGTTTCCGCAGTAAAAGAACCGCCTAACTCAGTCTCGCTGAATATTACAATCGCAATCACAGTGAATGCGATTACAACAGCCTGCTTAAGATGGTAAAGAAGTCCTGTTTTGTTTCGCAAAACGGCTGACGGTCTGACGTCTTCTCTATACTGATGATACAATGATATGAGCAGTGAAAACAGCCAGATAGTAGAAAGGCTGCTCAGGATAAATACGGCCACCGGCACTGCCCGGTCAAAGTAACTCACAAATGTTTCAGCCGCCATAAGCGGATTTTCTACCTGCTTTGTATAATAAACCAGGCCCAGAATCGCAGCACCCAGCAGAAGAGCTGCAGCAATACCAAAGGCGGCAAATGCCCCAAAAATATGAAGAAGCACAGCAGTTTTTCTCTTTTTTAACAGCTGTAACCCATCATGCCAGGCAGCTTTCATGGACTGATTCTGAAACAGAGTACCTGGCAGAAAGAGCAGGAAAAGTAAGCAGGCCGCATTTGCTATGACGGCAATAATAATAAAAGCAGAAAAAAACAGCATGTTTTGCTGAATAAAATCCATGATAAACTCGGGTATACTGAGCCAGCGTAATATATAAGGCGTAAAAGGCAGAACAGTTAAAAACGTAGTCAGAATAAATCCTAAAAACAGCAGCAGATTCTGTATATGAAATATTTTTTTGCAGTGAGCCAGCGTCTGCTTTAACAGCTGCAAAATGGAAATGCGGCGCTGCTGCCACCCGTTTTCGCAGTAAACAAAGAGTGCCACCGTTTCAAAGAAAACGGAAAAAACAGTCAGAAACAGGATACACAGACACAAAAACACGGAAAACGGCTTAAGCAGAATAAGTGAGAAATTCTCTGCCGACAGATAAGATACCCCCGCAGTTTTCAAGATCAGTTCCAGCACATCACTCGTAACCGAGTAAAGAATCGAGTAGCTGAACATTTTATACAGCATATTAAAGGCCAACAGTACAGGCCAATTTTTAAGCGATATATCAAAAGAGCATTTTATTAATCGTTTCATCGTTACCTCTGTCCATTTATTTACTTCGTCACGGGGACAAGTATACTATATATGATGTGGATATTTCAATGAAGATAATCAGAAGATATACTGAGTTTTTTCTAAAGTTTATCATGTCGGATATACCGTAACTTTTTTTACAAAAAAAGCGCGTAAGAACATGATGTTCCTACGCGCCTTAGTCCTGCCGTACCTCTATTTCGTCTCAGAAGCCGCCTCTTCTGTCCCCTCTGCCGGTTCCTCCGCTGCTGCGTGCACCGCAGTAACCGTTGCGACGGTTGTATCTAAATCAGTGACGAGATCAACATTTTTATTCTTCGCAATATCTAAATCCGCCACCCGGATTGTATCACCGACCTTCATGTCTCCAACGTCAATCCGCACCTTATCAATCAGGGCCTCCGGCAAAGCCTTGTACGAAATCTCCTGAAGCTGCTGCTGCAGGACTCCATTCATCACTTTATCGTGATTTACCAGGATAACTTCCGCGACGGAGTGGACTTTTTCGCCTCTTACAAGCGCCTGGAAATCAATCTCCTCTACGATCCCCTTCATTGCATTAAAGGATATGTCTTTAATCAGGACATCGTAAGCCTGGCCATCCACGTCCAACAGGATCTGGCTTCCTTTATTGCAGGTTTTAAGAAGCCGTTCCACCACAGTTCTCTCGATTTTAACAGGTATGGATTCCTGGATATCTCTGCCAAAGACATTACCGGTAACGTACCCCTCTCTTCTCAATCGTTTTGCTTTGATGGACATGCTTCTCTTTTCAGCTTTTAAAGTATTCATTTGTCTTTTCCTCCAAAATTCTGATTGCTTAGCAGCCTTCAAATTTGATAAACAAATAGGTGTGTTAAGTAATTTATACTGTTACAAGTACATTATATCACTGTTGTCAACCCCGGACGGCGGAATTATGAAGCCAGCTCTACGTTCTCCAGCACTTCCTTCATCACCCCGATAAACATCTCATTTTCCTTTGCCGTTCCCACAGATACACGGCTGATCTGGTTGGAACTGATCATGATTCCGCGTTCCGCCAATCGATCCCTCAGCCACTCCGGGCTTACGTGGGCATCAAAATAGATGAAATTCGTCTGGGAGTGATACACTCTGCACCCCATGGCTTCCAGCTCCGTTTCAATATACTTACGTCCCGCGACCACCAGGGCCTTAACCTCCTGATAATACTCCTGATCTTTCATCGCTGCCACCGCTGCCGCCTGCCCCATCTTATTGATATTACAGTTACACGGGCATTTTTTCATGGCTGCTATTAACTCCGGCGCAGCCGCCACATAACCAACCCGTACGCCTGCCATGGCATAATATTTGGAAAACGTTCTCAGAACCAGCAGCGGTTTTTCGATTCCCTGCCGGACGAGATCTATCATGCTCTCGCAGTCAGGAGCTGTTGAAAATTCGATATAAGCCTCATCCATCACGATAACGATATCCTCCGGAACCCGGTCGATGAATGAACGCAGGCTGTCGCCGTTCACATACGTTCCTGTCGGATTATTGGGATTACAGATCACTATGATTTTCGTTTTTTCCGTAACAGCCTCAAGGAGTCCCTCCAGATCATAGGTTAAATCGCTCTTTAAGGGTACCGTCACCGGTTTGGCCTGGTGAATGTAAGCCATATCGAGAAAGGCGGCAAACGTGGGACACATCAGAACCTCATCTCCGGGATTTAAGAACGTATTGCCGACAAGCTCGATACAGGCGCTGGAACCGGCGGCTGTGATGAAATTATCATAGCTCATGCCGTAATATTCCGCCAGAGTATTTTTAAGCTCATTTGCCTGAAAATCGCCGTAGAGATTTGATCCGGCAGCCGTCTCAGCTATTGCGTTTAATGCTTTGGGCGACATCCCATACGGATTTTCATTGAGCCCCATCCGGACAAGACGGCCGATATCTGTTTTTCCGAAATTCGCGCTCGCTCTCCTGCTTTCCGGCTTATTGGCAACCGCATCACTGAACACATTCCATTCTTTCATATCCTTCACCCTTTTCCTTTCTATGCCAGACCACTTTTTACAGCGGTCTTCTCTTTCATTTTCGCAGAAATAAATCTGTTTTTGTTCAATACTGTTTCTCCGTCTCTCAGCCTTCCGACCCGTCTGATATCTTTTCCATACAGACAGGACACTACCAGCAGGGAACAGGCATCTGAAAACGGAGCCGCATACAGTACGCCGGCAAGCCCGAAGAACCTCGGGAAGAGAAGCAGCGCCGGAATCAGGAAGATCCCATGCCTGGAAAACGATACCAGGGTTGCCTGATCCGATCTTCCGATGGCGGAAAAATACATACTGACCAGCATCTGATAGCCGCTGAACAGCGCCAGTATTTTACAAATCCTCATGGCATGGGCGCCGAAGGTCACAAACGCCTCGTCCCCCGCGCCAAACATCCGGACAAGAGCTGCCGGAACCGCCATCATGGCCGCCCACACGGCCGCTGACAGTATCACGGTCATGCTTTGGGATATCAGCGAAGCCTTTTTTACACGGTTGTACTTTCTGGCTCCATAATTATAGCTGATCACCGGGGAGGCTGCCTGGTTAATGCCAGAGGTAAGAGAGACGATAAAGCTCTCCATCGTCACCGCAGCAGCCATGGCGGAGACGCACAGTTCGCCGCCTCCCAAAAGTGAATAGACCGGATCAAGATCCCCGTATTTCAGCAGCGCCTTATTCATCATAATATTGGTCACAAAGGAAAGCATCTGGAAAACGGATGGAGCGATTCCCATTTTTATAATATAAATCATCTGCCTTCCATCCACCGCGCTGAAGCCCGCCCATTTTAAACCGCTCCTGCCTGTGAGGAAGTACGCCGCACTGAACGCCGCTCCTGCCATCTGGCTGATTACGGTAGCCAGCGCCGCTCCCTCCACTCCCATACCGCCCCGCGCGATCAGGAAGTAATCCAGAATGATATTACAGACCGCGCCGATCATATTGGCCGCCATGGAGTAGCCTGCGCTCCCTTCTGATCGGATTATTGCCGCCAGTCCTACATTCAGCATATTAAATACCTGCCCCAGCGACACGATCCGCAGATATTCTACGGCATAACGGTACGTCTCCGTTTCCTCCGAAGCCCCGCACAGCCGGACAAAAGGTTCTGCCGACACGGAAAACACCAGAGATACAACCGTCGCCATGCCGGTGGCCTGGACGATAATATTCGTAAAAAGGCGTCCTGCCTTCTCATCGTTGCCGCTTCCGATTGCCAGTGAAAGGAGCGACGCTCCTCCCACCGTGATAAACAGGGACAAGGCAATCATCACATTATTAAAAGGCGCCAGTACCGATAAACCGCCCAGCGCATACCGGCCCACATAATTTCCCACAAACACCTGGTCTACAGTCCGGTAGAGATAGGTTGTCATCGTCCCCAGAAGCCCCGGGATCCCCATAGACAGAAGCAGCGGGAACAGTGGGGCCGTTCCCATTCTTGTCGTACTCTCTTTCACCTGCTTTTAACTTCCTCTCTTCTTCCTATGCAATCACACTGGTCGGCATCCCATGAATCCAGTTTTTTAAGTTCTCCGCCGCTACCCGGACTGTCCTGTATCTGGCCTCCTCCGGCGCCCACGCGATATGCGGCGTAATGACGGCGTTGCTGCAGTTCATCAGCGCGCACCGCTCCTTTAACGGCTCGTTGTCCACGACGTCTAAACCGGCCGCGTATATTTTTCCGGAATCCAACGCTCCAATCAGGGCTTCCTCATCGATGACTGCGCCTCTCGCCGTATTAATCAGAATCACGCCATCCTTCATCTTTTCTATGGCGGCGCGGTCAATCATATGGTAGGATTCATCGGTCAGAGGACAGTGAATCGAGATGACATCGCTGCGCAGAAACAGTTCCTCCAATCCCACCTGTTCGATAAAATCATCCTCCGGACCGTTCTTCTTAGGGCGGCTGAAGGAGATCACCTTCATACCGAATCCCGCCGCCATACGGGCGGTCCACAGGCCGATGCTTCCAAGGCCGATGATTCCCATGGTCTTCTCAAACAGCTCAATCTGCCTGCTCTGCACCCGCAGGCCGCCGCCAAATCCAATGATCTCATGGCGATCCATACATTTTTTATAGTACTCATCCTGAAGTCTCACATTATGGCAGATATCGAGCAGCAGCGCCATGGCAAACTGAGCAATGGTCACATCCCCGTAAACCGTATTCGTCATGGTAATGTGATGTTTCTCTGCCGCGTCCCGGTCGAACTCCCCATATCCATGGGCAAACGACGCAAGATACTTTAACCTGGGATGGTTCGATAAGAACGTCTCTTCGCAGCAGTCCTGAATCCAGGCTCCTAAAAGTGCGTCGGCATCTCCCGCAATCTCATCCTTCTTCCTGCTGCTGAACCCGTTGTGAAATACAACCTCATCCACCTCCGGAATCTCCTTCAGCTGCTCCTTCCAATAACGGATCAGTTCCTCCCGCGAAGGCCGCCCTCCTATGGCCTCGCCCTGGCAAATTACTACTTTCATCCTTTCTCTCCTCCTGTTCTAAGTTTTAGTCCTGGTCTCCCTGCATGGCGTCGTATCCGGTCTCACCCGTACGGATCTTCACGGAATCCCGCACATCATAGATGAATATTTTCCCATCACCGATATGGCCTGTATAGAGTACTTTCCTGGCCGTAGACACAACCTCCTCCACAGGGACCTTTGCCACGACAACCTCGATCTTTACCTTCGGCAGCAGCGTCATATCCACCGGAACTCCGCGGTAATACTCCGCCGCCCCCTTCTGCATCCCACATCCGAGAACCTGCGTCACCGTCATGCCGGTAATGCCGATTCCGTTCAGCGCATTCTTCAGATCTTCAAACTTCGACTGCTTCAGGATAATATCCACCCTGGACAGCTCTGATTCCCCTGTCTCCGAAACCCTTGCTCTCACAGGAATTGCCTCATCCACCGGAATATCCCGTCTTCCGGGAGCTGCGCCGAGTACAGAATCCACGTTTGCCATCAGATCATCGGCCGGCACCACCGGAAGGAAATCCGCGTAGGCGTTTGCCAGACCGTGTTCCGTGCTGTCAAGTCCCTCGATCTCCTCTCTCCTCGTCACACGAAGACCCATGGTCTTCCGGATCACGCGGAATACGACATTCATGGTCAGAAACACCCAGGCCGCCACAGAAAGAACACCCAGAAGCTGAATTCCCAGACAGGAAAAACCTCCTCCGTAGAACAGCCCACCTTCCTTTGCAAATAAGCCAACCGCAGCGGCGCCGAACGCTCCGCAGACACCGTGGACCCCGATCGCACCGACCGGATCGTCAATCTTCAGCTTTTTTTCAATCATCTCAATCGCAACGACTACCAGGATACCGGCGCAGATACCGATTGCCGCCGCTCCGAATGGAGTCACTGCGTCGCAGCCTGCAGTAATGGCGACCAGGCCGGCCAATACTCCGTTTAACGTCATGGAGACATCCGGCTTTTTATATTTGAACCACGTATAAAACATGGTGGCACAGCCGGCCAGCGCAGCCGCGAGATTCGTATTCATGAAGATCAGCCCCGCCGTCTCCATGGCGTCTCCTTCCATACTGACAGTAGAGCAGCCGTTGAACCCGAACCAGCAGAACCACAGGATAAACACTCCCAGCGCTCCCAGTGTAATGTTGTGTCCCGGAATTGCCTTGATTTTCCCGTCTTCCCCATACTTTCCGATTCTCGGCCCGAGAAGATACGCTCCGACCGCGGCCGCGGTTCCTCCGACCATATGTACCGCCGCAGAACCAGCAAAATCATGGAACCCCAGATTGGCAAGCCAGCCGCCGCCCCAGATCCAGTGCCCGGAGACCGGATAAATCACCATGGAGATAACGGCGCTGTAGACACAATAGGCCGAAAATTTCGTTCTCTCCGCCATCGCCCCGGATACAATGGTGGCCGCCGTCGCGCAGAAGACACTTTGAAAAATTACGAAGGTCCATTTGGAGATTCCGGCCGGAAGCACAGAATCATAATTTCCCATCAGGAAAAAATCAAATCCGCCGAAAACGCTTCCCCAGGAACCGAACATGATACCAAACCCAACAAACCAGAAGATCGGAGTTCCGATACAGAAATCCATCAGGTTTTTCATAATGATATTGCCGGAGTTCTTTGCTCTTGTAAATCCGGTCTCCACCATGGCAAATCCGGCCTGCATAAAGAAAACAAGAGCGGCGCCAAACAGCACCCATATCGTATTGACAGCCGACATACTCTCCACCTCTTTTCTAAGACGATTCCTCACCCGCTTTTCACACGAGTCCGCCGTCTTCCATAAATACAGTTCGCTTTAACAAACTTCTGCCATCCCGTCGTTTGGACTTGTGATGCGCTTTAAAAACTGCTTCGTTCTGGCCTCCTTCGGATTGACCAGAAGCTCAGAGGGAGGTCCCTGTTCCACCACCACGCCGCCCTCCATGAAGATCACCCTGGAAGCCACCTCCCTGGCAAATGCAATCTCGTGGGTGACTACAATCATGGTAATTCCGGTCTGCGCTACGGCCTTAATGGTATTTAGCACTTCCCCCACCAGCTCCGGGTCCAGAGCCGAGGTCGGCTCATCGAACAGAATCACATCCGGATCCAGGATCAGTGCACGGGCAATCCCCGCTCTCTGCTGCTGCCCTCCGGATATCTGAGAGGGATAAAAATCACACCGCTCGGACAGTCCTACCTTTTCCAGTATTTCCCGGCTGACTCTCTCCGCGTCCTCCTTCTTGAACTTTTTGACCGTCACCAGACCTTCCATCACATTTTCCAGAATTGTCTTATTCTGAAACAGATTATAATTCTGAAACACCATGGCGGTTTTCCGTCTGAGTTCAATAATCTGGGACTTCGTATGCTTCTTTGCGTTCACCGTAAAATCGTTGACCGTAATGCTTCCGTCATCAGCGGAATCGAGAAAATTCACAGTCCGCAGAAGCGTCGTTTTTCCGGATCCGCTGGGGCCCAGAATGACCACAACCTCTCCTTTTTTAATTGTTAAGTCTACGCCTTTTAAAATGTGATTCTTTCCAAATGATTTGTGTATGTTGTCAAGTCTGACCATGTATTCCATACAAACAGCTCCTTTCTCACGCCGCCGCACCGGCCCTGAAACGTTTTAAACGGGTTTCCACTGTTCCGAACAGTCTGTTGAAGAAAAAACTGATCAGTTCATAGATCACTGTAGTGATGAGATACGCCTCGATGAAATTCAGCGCCGGCATCGCCAGTAAATTGGCTGTGGCTGTAATCTCATAAACCCCGACGTAATACGCCAGGGACGTTCCCTTCACCAGTCCCAGAAACAGTCCGCCCAGATTCGGCACCGCCACAGCCATGGCCTGTGGAAATACGATTCTTGTCATCGCCTGCAGCTTCGTCATCCCCACGCTGTAGGCCGCCTCTCTCTGTCCTTCATCCACCGCCCCAAGCGCGGCCCGGAATATTTCGGACGAATAGGCCGCCTGATCCAGGGTCAGGGCCGCGATTGCATATACGGCAGGCGGAACAACCGATACGTCGAATTCTCTCCCGATGCTGACTCCATAGCTGTAAACCATAACGGGAAGCGCATAATAGGCAACGTACAAAAGAATAACCATGGGAACGCCCCGCATAAAGGAGACAAACACGGCGCATATCTGAGAGACTACCGGTGTTTTTGCCCTCCGAAGACTGGCAATTCCAAGTCCCAGAAGCCAGCCGGCCGCCGCTGATAAAAGCGCCAGCATCAGCGTAACGGGAATGGCCTTTAAGATATCCGGAACTGATTCCGCTATAAATTTAAAATCTATCATCCGACTTCCCTCCTATCCGGCCGCCTGCCGTCTGCCCTTTGTATACAGTTTCTCAGCCCATTTACTGAGCTGCTCCAACAGAGCGCATACCGCCCAGAATATGATGCCCGCCGCTAAGTATACCTCCAGCCGGTTGCTCCCGTAGCTGGCTGAACTGATCGCCCTCGCCTTTCCAAGAATATCAATGACTCCCACCGTAAAGGCCAGCGAAGTCTCCTTGAACAGGAGAATAATATTGTTTCCCAGCGTCGGAATTGCGATGCCGAACGCCTGCGGAAATATAATACGGAAAAATGCGGAGCTTCCTTTCATTCCAACACTGTAGGCCGCCTCCCTCTGCCCCTTTTCCACCGCCAGATACGCCGCGCGCATCATTTCCGCCATATTGGCCGACGTACTCAGGGAGAGGCTTGCGATAATATAGGAGGTCTTGCTCACCCCCGATAAATCGACGCCCAGTGCCGCCATCACCTGCGGCAGCCCCAGATACAGAAGAAAGATCAGAACGAGTGTGGGAATACCTCTCATAAACGATATATACCCCTTTGAGATTCTCCCCAGAATCCTGTGGCTGCTCAGCGCCCCGGCTGCAACCAGCGTTCCGATTACCAGACTGAACAGCAGCGACAGCGCCAGAATCTCCGCTGTCATCGGAAAGGCCTTCAGAATCCTCGGAATATATCCCGGCACCTGCGATAAATGGTATGTATTTTCCATATGCTTCCCTCCTTGGGACTCGTACTGCCAGTCACAGCGGCAGAATCATTCTTATTCCACTGAAATCGCAACCATATCCGCATAGGAGGTAAAAACGTCTTCCCCGCCGAACCATTTCTTCGAGATTTCTCCGAGCGTCCCATCCTCCTTCATTTCTTTCGTCGCCTGGCTTACCGCCGCCACAAGCTCCGCCTGGTCCTTGGCAAACATCATATATGTATCTTCACACATCACCACATCTGTCAGGGTTAAATTCGTGATTCCCAGGTCATCCATCACACTGTCATACGTTGCTTTGTACGTCAGAGCCGCGTCTACCTGCCCATTCGACACCTTCTTATAAGAGTCGGCAGTCGACTGGTCGCTTACTCCGATAATCTCAACCTCGTTCCCCGGATGAGCCTCGTTATACGCCATCATCATCTGATACTCGTATGCGCTCGGATTCTGTTCCATGGTCTTTCCTGCCAGATCGGCCATGCTGGTTATTCCGCTGTCGCTTCTCACACAAAGGCTCATCGGAGACAGGCAGTAGTACTCATCCGGAAATAAGTACTTTTCTTTTCTCGCCTCACTCTTTACAAGCTGATGAGACAGCATGTCGATGGAACCGGAATCAATGGAGACCACCAGTGTGGAAAAGTCCATGGTCTGAATATCAAATTCGTACTGCTCCAGCCGCTTATCCAGCTCTTTCAGCACATCCAGATCGTAGCCGACGGGATTTCCATCCTCGTCAAGGTAACAGAAAGGAGCTGCATTGTTGCCGGTTCCAACCTTTACTACCGTAACACCGTCGGCAGCCGGCGCTTTTGCCTCTGTTTTCGCACCGCAGCCGCTCAGCGCGCCCACCGCCAATGAGGCAGCCAGAGCCAGACCCGTTAATCTCGTTCCAAACATTCTCTTTTTCATAATGATTCTCCCTTCTTCCGCATTTCACCGCGGCAGCCACGTTGACAGTCTTTCAGATAAACAAAAAAGACGTTCGGCGCGGCCTCTCCGCATATCCAAACGTCTTTGTCTGCCCTGTCTCCAGGTGATTTTGTTTACTTGATACGCTTATTATACATGTATAATTTCAAATGTCAATTCTATTTTTTATTTTCGGCATTCTGCCTGTAACGCTTGAAATCAGCACCTGTATTTACGGTATTTATTTCCATTTTCGTTTTTTCATTATACATGTATAATATATTTTATCAAACAAACCACGAAAATTTCGGAATATTTTCAAGCTGCAGGAGGTACTGTCATGAAACATAATAACAGAGGAAGTGAAACAAAGGAAAGCATCTTAAGGGCAGGCCGCAGCCTTTTCTACGAACACGGCTATAAAGCAACCACCGCACGCATGATCGCCGGACAGGCCAACATCAATCTCGGCCTGATCGACTACTATTTTAAAGGGAAAGAAGAAATCGCCACACTGATTTACCGCGATGTCCGTAACTCCTTTGAATCCCTTTTTCTTGCCTGCGAGCCGCAGACGACTCCTCTTGATATGTTTTTTATCTCCAGCGCGCTGGAACTCCGTCTCTGTCTGGAGTGTCTGCCCTTTGGAAGGTTTTATGATGAAATCATACTTTTTCCTGCCATTCATCAACGCCTGTTAACCTTTAATGCCTCGCGCATTAAAGAATATGGCGCTGTCGGAAAAGATACCGACTATCCCATGCTGGCTGCCATAAGTATCGCTTCCATTAAACCCGCCCTTGTGGATCACGCACTCCACTCCGGCCACGCACTGGATACCGGTAAGTATCTCTCCTACTATCTGGAACAGCAGCTTCACTATTTTGGCCTGCATAAGGAGATGGCTGCCCGCTATCAGGCCCTTCTTTCCGGATACTATGTGAACGCTGCTGCAAATTTTACACCAATCCTGACGAAACTGTTGTAGTCTGAAATCACACGACAGTCAATCGGAGGCTTTACAAAAAAACTACGGCAGCAGGTAAGCATGATCCGTTTACATTTATTTTATTTATTTGTAACGAATCATGCAAATATGTGATATAAGAGGTGAGAGGAGGTGGAGAAGTGAAAGGTTCCCATGAGCAGAACATGGATATGGAATCCATTTATCGAACATATGAAAATTTAGTCTACCGGTTCCTGTATGCCCGAACCTGTGATTCCGAATGGGCCCAGGAACTGATGCAGGAAACCTTTTTGCGGGCCATTACCTCTATCTCCCGGTACGACGGATCCTGCAAACTGTCAGTATGGCTTTGTCAGATTGCCAAGCATGTGCTCTGGCAGGAATTGCGTAAAAAGAAGCGGCTGGAACCGGTAGAACTGACCGATGCACTGCCGGATACTTCTGTTTTGGATGGAGAAGCCAGTGTTTTACAGAGGGAAAACAGACTGGAGCTCTATCAGGCCATTCACCATCTGCCGGAATTGGAGAGAGAGGTGGTTTTGTACCGCATAACCGGGGAGCTTTCTTTCCGCGATATCGGGGAAATACTCGGTAAGAGTGAGAATTGGGCCAGAACCGTATTTTACCGTACCAAGCAAAAAATCAGAAAGGAGCTGAAGGAGTATGAGTCCTAACTATACTTGTGATATTATCCGGGACTTAATTCCGGGATATGTGGATGGAATATTGAGCGAAGCCGGTACTGATTTGGTAAAGTCTCATTTGGAATGCTGTCAGGAATGCCGTGATTTTTATGAAGAACTGAAAGCGGACATGAAGCTCGCTGCAGAGCCGTCTAAAGAAGAAACTCTTGTCCTGGATGGATTTAAAAAGATAAAGAAGCGGACCAGAAGGCTGAAGCTTGCGGTAGCGATAGTTTCCGGCCTGCTGACTGCCTTTGTGCTGACTGTATTGATTCGGGTTTTTATCGTCGGGGTACCCTTAGAACCCCACCTGATCCAGATATCGCATATCGCATATCAGGAAAACACAGACAGTTTAAGCATGGAAGGGGATTTGAATATTTCCGGCTATCGTATCAGCCGGGTGGTATGGAAACAGAGTAAAAAGGACAGGAATGAAGTCAATGTGATCGTTTATGCAGCAGAAACCCTTCCATTTTTTCATGGAAACACTCATTTTTCCATCGAAATACCGGATATGAAAGGGCGAAAAGCCTATCTGGCCTGCCCTGAGTACGACCAGCTTGAGGTATATAACTGGAAGACCGATCATTATGAAATTCTGGATCAGCTGGAAAAAGAAATCCAACAGCGTATTCCGGACTGGGATGAAACAAGGGACATTCTTGAATACAGCGGCGGAATTACTTCTGTTGCCGGAGAAGAAGGCATCAGTTATTATATGACCTATTTAATTGGAAAAGATGCATCTTACTGGCGCTTGAATGATCAGCTTATCACCGATGGGGATTTTAAACCGGCAGATTTTGAGATATGGATATCCCTGAAAGCGCCTCATCAGATATTGATCTATGATTATCAGACAGGGGAATGGAATGAGGATTATTCCGTAGTTGCAGAACGCAGACCTGATGCCTGATATTAGGCTGTTCACCCCTTCCGCCCGCCTCCAGATAAGCGTTGTTCAAAAATAATTCAAAAAAAATAGTATCTTTCATGTCGGAGAAATGATAAAATAAAGAAAATTCCGGTTTGGGAGGATGAAAATAATTTGGATGATTTAAATTTATATAATATGGCTTACAAACACCTGTTTAACTGCATTCATTTTGGCTTATATCCCACTGGTTCAAGTCTTCCTACAGTACCTGAACTTTGCAAAACCTTTAATGTTTCAAGCTCCACAATCCACAATGCGCTGAGGCTCTTACAGGAAGATCATTACGTTTCCTTAAGCCAGGGACGGAGCGCAATTGTGATTTATGATGTCAACGAAGAGGAATGCCGGACGGAATACAGAACCTACAGCTATGCCACCAAAGATGCACTTCTGGACTTATGCGATACGATGCTGATCATCTGGCCGGAGGTGATGCTGCAGGGTCTGAAACTGTGTACGGATGATGACTTGGAAAAACTCACCGAGATCTTTCAACGGATGTCGCCTTGTAATGAATATCCGTTTTTTGACTTTTTTTTCCATATCCTGAAAGGCCTGGGAAATCCTCTCTTTCTCAACTTATATTTAAGCACAACCTTCTTTGGGCACTCCACCATTATGCGCCTGAGGGATAAGGCATATATCTATGGTTATATGACCTTTTTAAAAAGGGAGACTGCACAGATACTGGCCCTGTGTAAGGCATCTGATTATGGCCATCTAAAAGATTTGCTGGTACGCCTTTATCAAAAACACATTGAAGGAATACACCAGTATCATGATTCACTGCCTCCGCCAGAGCCTCCGGTCAAGCCAATCCCATATGAGTGGAATTATTTCTCGGAACGTCCTCTGGTCAATTTTAATTTGGCCATGAAACTGCTCCGCCGAATCTATTCATTATTGGGAAACCAGGAATATCTTCCCTCCTTTTCTACTCTGGCGAAACAGTATTCTGTACCATTCATCACGGTCCGCCGCGCCGTGAAAATTCTCAGCGACATCGGAATTGTAGAGACCATCCCGGGAAAAGGAACGCGGGTGCTGGTAGGAGTGGATAATCCGGCTCCGATTTCCAGTTTTTCCACTCCCAATTTGAAAAAGGCTCTGCTGCAATATCTACAGAGCATGCAGATTATCCTGATCATCTGTAAAGACGCAGCCCGGTCTGTTTTTCCTTCGCTTACAGACAGTTCTATTCAAGACAGAGCCTCATGGCTGAAAACCATTGTTATTTCCGGAGATTACTATATGACGTTCGGTGTCTGCTTCTCGCTGCTGAGCGAGAATGCACAGTCACCGGCTTTAAGAGAGATATTAGGCGGGCTAATGCAGATTCAGTATCTGGGTTATCCATTGAATGATGTGAAGCCTTATCCATTCAGGTTTGATTCCCGTTCGACCACAGCCCTGCTGAAAAGTCTGGAAGAAAGAGATGCCGATCTGTTTGCAGAGGAACTGCAGTGTCTGGCTCTTGATATTTTCAAGGCCGGGAAAGAGAAACTGATTGCCGGCGGCATTCTGGAGGCCGAAGCCATCGTGCTTCCGTCCCTTGATTAAGGAGCTCAGCAATGCATCCCTCCCGTGGGAAGAAGGGGCGGGATGCTCCCTGTGCCCTGACTTTCCCAGCCTCTTTCTATTTATTTCCAAATAAAATTTTACGTTGGCGCAGGATAGCAAAAATCTGTTATTTGACAGGGATTCAGACCATAATAGCCTTGCAGCCATATTCTGACCCTAATACTCATCAAAAAAATTTTGTAATTTATCCACAAACTGGCCAATATGCAAACCATCGACAAAAGAGTGGTGTGCCTGCACAGAAACAGGGATCAGGATTTCCCCATTTTTTTCATAATACTTTCCCCAATCAAAGAGAGGCGTTGCCTGATCCTTCTTTCCAGAATTGGTATGTGAAATATGAGTATATGTGACCCACGGCATAGGTGAACACTGAAATACGTCATTTCCTAACGGTCCGGTAAAGTATTCTTTTTGCTCTTGTGCCGTTTTCAATGCTGATTCGCAGTATTCCTTCAAATTTCCCACGAAAGGTACCGTGACTACCTTAAAGAGTTCTGTTTCATTGTTCAGGTAGGTAAATGCAGTATCAATTTTATCAAACAGCACTACCTGTCCGTCTAAAAAGCGATAACGAAACGCTTCGATTTCATTGGCACATTTACAAACTGCATATACCATCGCCATCGTAAAAGAAAGTCCCTGTTCTTTTATCTTACGCTTAAAATTGGTGATATTGGCTTCAAATGTCACACAAAATGCCGGCTCAATACTGTTTCTGAAAATAAAACAATGCATGGCTCTATCCCATGATTTTTCGTCAATAACCTGATACTGATTAGACATAGTTTCATCACTCTCCGATCTGAATTTCAACTCAGCAGCCCCTGACACAGACCGCGCTGACAGTAAATTTCGGTGCCATTTATTTTCCTTCCAATTCCTTCATGCCTGCGATCATCACCTTCAAAGACAGGTCGAAGCTCTCCTCCACTGACAGCGAATGGCCAAAGGCATTGTTGTTCACTAACAGAGAAAACCCTTCCAGAAATGCCCGAAACGTGCGGAGCAGGTGATTACAGTTTTCCTCAGAGATGTTCAGGGAGGAGGCGATTTTAAAACACATGGTAAACAATTCTTCCGTGACGCTCTGCGTCTCGTCATCCTGGTATTTATTGTACCAGAGCATCGCACTGAACACTCCTGGATTTTCGGTCGCATATCGATAAAATGCCCAGCAGACCGATTCCCATGCAGCATATCCGTCACTGCTCCCCATCGCTTCCAGCATTCGTTCTTCCATATGCCGCCACCCATAAAGCAACAGCTCATGATGTAAATCATCTAACCCCCTGATATGGTTGTAAAGTGATGGCGGCTGGATATTAAGGCTTTCCGCCAGCGTTTTTAGTTGAATATGGTCAATTCCCACTTCGTTTGCTAACTGTGCAGCCCTCTCCACCACTGCGTTTTTATCAAGTCCCGCCCGTGCCATAACTCTCCTCCAGTCTTATCTGATAATTACATAGTAACTATTTGAAATAGTTTTGTCAAGCGTTCCGCCTGCTGTCCCTGTATAGAAAAGCTGAAACCAGTATCATATCGCACTGCCAAGGCTGCTCTTATCCTGTAAAAGCCTGCCCCTGTGAGGTTTGTTTTGTCTCATTTAACGAATCTCCCTTAAATAATGGAGATATTTTATGATCCAATCGGATTTCCACCAATTCTTACTAATGCTCCATTCCTCCGCGTAATCGGCCCACGACCAGGTAATAGCCCAGGTTCCATCCGGTTCCTGCGTGTTCTCTATAAATTCGCACTCAAATTCACATAGTTCCCGGTTCTCCTCATAGAAGTCACTTAACTTTGAGCTGATAAAAAATGAAGGCTTGCATACATACTCGGCAGTCCACCTGGCGGTGTCACAGGTCATAACGTATTGGATCTGCCGCTGTAACAGGGCCTTAAATTCTATCAGATCTATCAGAGTGTCTGTTTCACTTTCTTTCAAATACTCATATAATCTTACAAAACAGGATACATTCCCCACTGATTCCATTGGAAAATGCGCCTTAAAATAGTGATAGGCCTCTTCTGCAAGCGAACAGGCTAATGCAAAGAGTTTGCTTTCCGGTTCCGCATATTTCAAAATAAAAGTAATCAGACTGGCGGTTGGATTATAAGATCTTTCAGCATCAGGCGCATACTCCCACCACGGTGCATGAGGAGCGTCGTTGTTGGTGGCAATGGTATTAGCCCAGGTATGGCCGTCAAAATCCTTTCCAGATGATAGATATTGAAGGATTCCCTGAATAATTGGATGATCTTTTTCCGCAAATCCAATTTCTCGTAAGATTTCCGCAGCGGCCCATGTCTGGATTGGCGAAGAATCCGGATTCCAGCAATCAGGCTCCAGAGCATGGCCAAAGCCGCCGTCGCCATTTTGATATGAAGCCAATGCAGTCAACACCTCTTCCTGGCTGCCGCCTTCAAATAAATACTTCCATCGGGCAAGCTCCAACGGTCTCGCATTCCTGTAAACAAAGTTTCTGGCTTGATGTTCATTCATAAAATATTCCTTTCCACCCTATTCAGTCCGGCTTTTTCGCTTATTTGCCTGCATTTAGTTATGCAAAATTCAGGGGCATTCCCTGTGGCTGCGCCAACGCTTAACTCCCCATTTTATACAATCCAAAATGACACCATAGAATATAAAAACTAAAGCAGAGCCAATGTACCAGTATATTGAGATTTGACCTTCTATTGTATTACACGAAATCTGTAAACCTGATTTCATAAAAGAATACAGGAATCCATCTGACTCAGCAATCATGTTCAGAATGGGGTTAAGTCTAATAAGTACAATGCTCTTTGAATCCTGTCCCATCTGGTGCATAAAAATTTCTAAAACTGAAATCAACAGAAACCAAAATGTAAAAGATTTCAATACCTTTTTCAAGAAAAATACCTCATTTTCTAACAGATAATCCTGTTCACCTGGCAGACTAAAATTGGTTTATAGCTTACGAATCGGGAAAAACACATAATTTTTCTCTGTCTGCGGACAAGTAAAATCTTGAACTGCGCCAGCCAATGGAATGCCGTTCTCCCTCATATACCCGATTACCTTGGGAAACACAGCCTCCTCTTCACATTCTGCATAAATATATTCATAACCGGGAACAATCCACTTACTCCAGCCATCGGGAGCTTCTGCATCATCAACGCATTCCACTCCCGCAAGATAAAGCCCTTTGTTAAAATTCTCCCACGGCTTAAAAGAACGGGAAAAATCAGTCATGGCTCCCCATATTCCGCAGATATTCCCATCTTCATCTTTCTTTGCTAAATGCTGAATCTCTTCAAAATGTGAATTTGCATGATGCCATAACTTTTGAATAAAGTCTTCACCATCCAGTGTGGAACCTTCCTTACCAATTACGATAAAAGATTCCTTTATACATCTGTTTACTTTCACAGCAAGACCTCCTTAACTTAACAGTTACCATCTCTGCAATCTGCGCTCTGCCGGATACACCTAATCTCTCTTGTTCCATAAGATACTTCTTTATCCGCATCCCGATTAGAAATCCGATCAAGCTATTTTAATTAGTTAATTGTATGATAACTAATTGAGATAGTTTTGTCAAGCCGTTCTACTTCCGTTTCCTGTTTCACGGCGGCTCCCTCTTGTAAACGATTTGATAAATCCCGGTTCAGCCATGCTCAGTATTTATAAAAGTTCTAAAACACTTGCTAATTTAACAGATTCTGGATATAATAACCTATAGTCAATACAGGGAAGGTATGCATTGCTAAACCAGCGTGCAGAACTGATTCTGCAGGCAACAGTACATCTTTATAGCAATATCCAGGTAAACTAATCGGCCGATCAGAAGTATGAAAAGCGTTTTAGGATCGTACAAGGAGAAAGATATGGAGAATTCGTTTAATTTGTCAACAATAAGTAATGAATACAATATGTTGATGACTTCACTGCATATAAGCGTCAGTAAACATCTGCTGAATGATGATTTTCAGGTCATATGGGCAAATCGCTTTTTCTATGACAAGACAGGCTATACAAAAGAGGAATATGATCAGAACTTTCATGGAAGTGTGCGCCTTTATTTTTCCAACGCTCCAGAAGAATATCAGACAATTGAGAAGGCTGTAAAAGACGCATTAACTGCCAATCAAAGGGGATATGATGCTGTTTGCAAAATGCCCCGTAAAGATGGATCATCGATCTGGATTCGTTTTATAGGTACTATTACAAACGAAGTCATCGACGGAGTACCCGTTATATATGTTGTGTATACGGATGTGAATGATTTGGTAAATGCACGAACAAAAGTAGAAAAAGAGCACAGTAAATCACAAAATATGTTACGGAAAGAACTGCAGACAATGGAATGCCTAAAACGTATGTATGGCTGTATGGATATGGCAGAATACATGGATGATATCCTATATATTATCGGCACATTTTTAGAGGCAGAGCGGGCGTATATGTTTGAAATCAACGATACGAAGATGGACTGTATCTATGAATGGTGCCGCGCAGATATCGTTCCTCAGATGGACTATTGCCAGCGTATGGATATTAAGCTGCTCGAACCGTGGTATGAAGAATTTTGTCAGGGAAAAAGTATTGTGATTCCCAATGCAGACGCCTTGAAAGAAGAAAATACATATACCTTTGAGGTACTGCATAAACAGGGGATTCACAGCATGGTTTTATCCCCAATCGTAATGCATGATCAGCTGACAGGTTTCATTGGTGCTGATAACTCTAATGTAGAATTACTGATGAATACTTCTATGATGGAAACATTAAGCTATTTCATTGGTATTTCTATTGAAAAGTCAGAGTTAAATGATAAACTGATTTATCATAGTTTTTATGATGAATTGACGGGCGCCTTTAATCGTAATAAATATCTGCAGGATATAGAAAAGCTTTGTCAAAGTGACAGCTTCACTTCCTTAGGCGTGGTTTATATGGATATCAATGGCTTGAAAGACATCAATGATCACATGGGGCATAAGTTCGGAGACCAGATACTGATCGAGGGTGCAGAGATGTTGAAGAAAGCATTCCCGGCAGGTGATATCTATCGTCTGGGCGGGGATGAATTTGTCGTGTTAATAAATGGAATTGGTCAAAGCGCCCTTGAAGACCAGGTAGTAAATCTGAAACATTACATTTTGTTAAGCACCAACTGTAAAGGTGCTGTTGGTTCTATCTGGACAGATAAAGTAACGGAGATAGACAGTAAAATAAGTGAAGCAGACGAATTGATGTACAAAGATAAAATGGATTTTTACCGCAAAAATCCAACTTCGAATCGCTATCGTTTTCATAACGATACCATCTTGCAGTTCTCCGATAAAAGTAAACTGGAAGAAGAAATTGCAGACGGGAGATTTGAAGTGTATCTGCAGCCTAAAGTTGATTTCAATCGGCATATCATCGGCGGAGAGGCGCTGATTCGCTATCATGACCACCAGGGGAAGCTTATTATGCCCAATGATTTTATCAATTATTTAGAGAACGCACGAGGTATTCACTATATTGACTTTTTTGTTTTTGAAACGATCTGCAGGCTGCTGGAAAAATGGAAAAAAGAAAATCTTTTGTTAAAGCCGGTCAGTGTGAATTTTTCCCGCTATACGCTGCGCATTCCGGAATATATAGAGATGCTGAATGCAATCCGGGAACGGTATGATGTAGATAAGTCCTTACTGGAGATTGAAATTATTGAAAATGATGAGAACTATGACAATGATTTTTTGATTTCCATCATTGATAAGATTAAAAAAGCCGGATTTGCCATCTCTATTGACGATTTTGGTTCGCGCTATTCCAATATGGCGCTGTTTATCAATGCGGACCTGAATACATTAAAAGTAGATAAGCGCTTAATGGATGATATCGATCATAATAAACGCTCGCAGATGCTGATATCGTCACTTGTACAAATCTTCCACAGCCTGCATATGCGTTTGATCGCAGAGGGCGTGGAAAATGAAAAACAGTTTTCCATATTACAGGAACTTGGATGTGACGGTGTTCAGGGATTCCTGATCAGCAGACCAGTCCAAATAGAACAATATGAGAATCTCTTTTTGAAATAAAATACTCAGATATGGCTGTTCCGGGTAAGTACCCCGGCCTGCATCCTTTCATCAACCAATGATTTGCAGAAAAAATTCAATGGACAAGTTCTTAGCAGTGCTTCTCTTTGTCCATTGAATTTTTTCGCTTCTAATGATTTTTTCGCTTCTGACACATCAGTATCCCCGGTTATTTTAGTTTAAACTGACTTACCAGACTTGACAAAATATGCGCCTGCACAGACAGCTCCTCGCTTGCAGCAGCACTTTCCTCGGCAGTAGCCGAATTGTTCTGCACTACATCGGATATCTGATTTACACTCTGCGTCACTTTGGCAATCGAGACAGCCTGCTCGCCGGATGCTTCGGAAATTTTGTCAACTGCAAGTACTGCCTGTTTGACACTTTCCACAACCTCTGCCAGCATATTTGCAGTTTCGTCTGCCAGTTTCGTCCCTAAATTTACAGCCTGAATCGTCTCTGCGATCAGAGCAGCCGTATTTTTAGACGCTTCTGCAGATTTTTGGGCCAGATTCCGTACTTCATTGGCTACAACCGCAAACCCTTTTCCGTTTTTGTCGGCATGTGCCGCCTCCACAGCAGCATTCAGAGCAAGAATTTTGGTCTGAAATGCAATGTCCTCTATGATGTTGAGTACTTTCTCTATTTTGCCGGACTTGTCACTGATATCTCCCATAGCACTGATCAGCTCCTGCATTTCCCGGTTGCTTTCTATCATTTTTATTCCGGCGGTTTCAGCCAGTTCGCTGCCATGACGTGCGTTTTGTGCGTTCTCGCTGACCTGGGCTGATATCTCGTTGATGGAACCTGCCAATTCCTCGACAGCAGAAGCCTGCTCTGTTGCACCGCCGGCAACAGCCTGTGCACCAGAAGAGACCTGGCTGCTGCCGGCAAAAATCTGGTCTGATGACTGACTGATCTGCACCATCATCAGGCTCAGCTTTTCTATGATCTCATCCATAGAAACTTTCAACTTCTGGAAATCACCCACGTAAAGCTCCTCTGCTTTGGAATCAACTGTGAAATCACCGCTGCCTAAAGCAGCAAGGCCATAGCCCATGTCACCAATAATTCCCTGGAATATATGTATTAGAGAACGTATACTATCAGACAAATTCCCCAGTTCATCCTCCGCATAATAATCGATTGACACATCTAAATTACCCGACGCCAGTTTTTCCGCTGCGGTTCGGATCTCCTCTACAGGCCTGCGGATTCCATTCGATATATGAAGCGCTGTCTGCATATCATCGTCATCTGTCTCCAAAATACCTTTCAGAATGTCTGCCCTCGCATACTGCATCTCCCGTTTCGCAGTCCATGCTTTGACTGTCACAGCATAATTATTGTCATAAAAAACGGTCAGATTCCCACTGATTCGCTCCATCATAATCAGTGCGGACACACTGGCACTTAAGCCTAACAGAATGATAACGGCGTATGACAGCAGCATTCTTGTTCTGATCTTTATATTCTTCCTCAACTAAATTATCAAGTGTTTTCATTCGATTTTATGGTATACTAAAACCAGTTTATGCTGCTATTCACAAAGTGATCAATCACCAGCATATTTATAAGGAGGTATACGTGGAACAGGAAAGTCTGCTATATAAAGTGCTTTATCAATCCATTTTGACACAGATATACAGTGGGGTTCTCCGCTGTGGAGATGTATTTCCCAGCCAGAGCGAGCTTTGCCAGCGGTATCAGGTGGGAATTACTACTGTGCGAAAGGTAATCCGTATGCTGAAGGAAGAAGGCGTGATATGTACCTCCGCCGGTAAGCGTGCCATCGTCTGTTTTGGCGAGAGCGAAAAAGGTTACATTCAGTCATTGATGCAAAGACGTGAAAGCATATTGGATGTTTACCGCGGCCTTGAACTGATCATGCCTCCCCTTTATACAGAAGGGGCGATGCACTGCGGCCGTTTAAGCGTCTTTGCAGATGCTGAAGGTTCTTCTGATGACCAGATGATCAATAGCCAGCGCACAACTGCTTTTTTTACAGAGCTGCTGCTGCCCTACCGCAACCAGACTGTGTTGGATCTTCAGACCGACATGGAGCACTATACGCGTTTTCCCTATGTCATGCAGTCTCAATTAGAAGATCCGTTCACTGTATCGGCAGACTTTCTAAAACATAATCTGTCCATTATGCAGGGGATGGTGGAACGAAAAGAGAGGGAATCCCTGATTGCCAAACTGGAGGAGATGTATAAAAACGCAGGCCGGCAGGCTGCAGTCTATTTAAATGACTTACAGAAAATCGTCCCTGTCCCGGGGGAGCCGGTTACCTACCAATGGTTCCGAGGGAAAAACCGCTCTCCGCTTTATGCTGCTGTTGCGCAAAGCCTGTATCGGCGCGCCCAGTTAGGTGAGTTCAGTCATCGTACATACTTCCCATCAGAGCCTGAAATCATGCATACCTACAAGATTTCCAAATCAACTGCAGCCAAAGCGATGGCTCTGCTAAGTGACATCGGACTGATCCATACTATTGAAAAAAAAGGTTCTGTACTGCGGACATCGGAGGAACTGGCGCCTATCCGCATAGAGCAAAATATCATCGAAAACAATCTGACTCTTTTTTTAAATGTCCTGCAGATTCTGGCTGTCTGTACCGGGAAACTTTCCTTTGCTGCGTTTTCCCTGCTGGATGATTCTCAGCTTGCGGATACAGCCTCTGAGTGGGAGTCGAGTCCTCTGAGACAGAGAAGTTCCGGTATTATACATATTATTACCGCTTTCCTAAAGGCGCATATGCCGCAGAAATGTCTGGAAAATATTCTTGAGCAGTTTGACGACGCCTTAATTTGGGGGCATTATCTGGACCGCCCCTATATATTGGTTGAAGAATGTGCGGCTTTGGCACAGGAGGGCTTTGAACAGTTTGCGCTTTCCTGCCAGTCCCTTAGAAAAGGCGACCGTGAAAGTGCTGCCGCCTCCGTCCAGCGCACGTTCCGGGCCATATTTCTGGACGCCCGGTTATATACACTGATTTGCTTTAAAAATCCAGATAAAGTTCCCGCAGAGATATAGGAGGTGGTGGGGGGGGGAAGATTTCATCTCAATTTCTTCTCATTATCTATTTTCACACACTCAAAAAAAGACTTCGGGGTGTTTTCCCAAAGTCTTTTTTGAGTGTAACATGAATGTTATTAAGTTCATTCTGTCAAGTGAACCTCATTGATCTTACCTATTTCTCATTTCCGTCCCATACACCGTTCCCGTCCACGCGGTATCCGTCAGGAGTCACTCCGTTTATCAGACAGCTTCCATCCGGCCTTAAATAATACCACTTTCCGTCTGCTTCCAGCCAGCCGACTGCCATGCTTCCGTCAAGCTTTAAGTAATACCAGCTGCCATTTATGAACTGCCATCCAGTAAGCATTGCTCCGCTGCCGCCGCTATAGTACCAGGTTTGATTTACCAGGGACCAGCCGGTAATCATGATGGAATTATCACCGAATAAGTACCAGTCTTCTCCGATCTTCAGCCATTCTTTTTGGGCATATCCATCCTTATCTTTTAAGAATTTCCACGCCCCGCTTCCCTGCTCTTTCCACAGGCCATGCCCTTCTGATGCCGGTATCTGCCCATTAAGTATCGGATATGTGTTGTCTGCCTCCTGTCCATCGTCCCCAGACTCTTCTACAGAAGTTCTGACGAAAACGGTACAGACAGCGGTTTTTCCTCCATCTAACGCAGTCACCGTAAGAGCAGTGCGTCCTGTGCCAACCGCGTGAACCGTTCCATCTGAATCTACCACAGCAATCCCCGCATCACCGGTTGTCCAGATTACGCTTGGGTTTGTGGCATCCAGCGGATCTATGATGACAGACAATTTTTCCGTCTCTCCCACCTTCATGAACAGCGAAGTCCGATCCAGAGTGACTTCAGACACCCGAATCGCATCCGTCCCGGCAAAATGGGCCGTAATAATACCACTGTTTTCAGCATTTGCCGTGCGCGCTGCACCTTCCACTTCAAAGTAATCCTTTGTTACGCCGGTCAGGGTATATCCCTTTTTAAGGGTAAGCGTTATCGTAGCAGTATACTCCGTATTGGCTGCAAAGCTTCCACCCGGGGCAATGGCCGGACTCCATACCACACTCCCTGTATACTGTTCCGTTTCTGTTATGGACGTTACCGGTTTCTCTCCGGTAGCCGGCGCAGTCACTCCTTTGATATTCTTACTGTTTACAGCTGCATCCGTTTTGGCAAATCTGGCCGTGATAATACCACTGTTTATTCTGTTTTCTGTACTTTCAGCTCCCTCTACCTCAAAGTAATCCTTCGGCACTCCTGACACCGTATATCCCTTTTTAGGGATCAGTGTAATCACAGCTGTATATTTCGTATTGTCTGCAAAGCTTTCGCCCTCGGCTATGGCCGGACTCCATACCACACTGCCTGTATACTGTTCCGTTTCTGTGATAGCTGTCACGGGTTTCTCTCCGGTGACCGGTGCGGTCACTCCAGTAATATTCTTTCTGTTTGCAGTCACAGCCGTTCTGGCAAACGATGCTTCAATGATACCACTGTCTACTTTGTTTTCTGCTCTTTCCGCTCCTTCTACTTCAAAGAAATCCTCCGGTACTCCCGACATCGTATAACCCTTTTTAGGTTCCAGTGTAATCTCAGCTGTATATTTCGTATTCGCAGCAAAAGTTCCGTCCTGGGCAATACCTGGCCGCCACGTTACCTTCCCCGTATACTGCTCCGTATCAGTTATGGCTGTCACGGGTTTCTCCCCCGCAGCCGGCGCGGTCACTCCCGTTATAATCTTTTTATCTACTGTTGCATCCGTCCTGGCAAATGTTGCTTTTACGGTGGGCTATCCGGAACCGGCGCATTTTGTGCGGGCATTTAAGGAGGTGCAAGGGATTAGCCCTACAGAGTATAAGAATTCTCTTTAAACTATGATCAATCCCCAAAGCCCTCACACCCTATTCTCCTGCCTCTGCTGTATGCTGTGTAATCCGGAAGATGATAAATTCAGCCGGCCTCAATGGTGCGATTCCGATATTGCAAATCAGCCGTCCCGCCATCATGTCGTCCTGGCTCATGGTGGAAGGTCCTATCTCCACAAAATACGCCTCGGACGAAGAGGCGCCGGCCAGCATACCGTTTCTCCACAGATGTTCCAGGAAGTCAGCAATCGTCTTCTGAACTCTTGCCCAGAGAGTGGCGTCATTCGGCTCAAATACCACCCAGTTGGTGCTGGCCTTAATGCTCTGTTCCACAAAGATAAAAAGCCTTCTGACATTGATGTAGCGGAACGAGGGATCGCTGCCGGCCGTTCTCGCCCCCCAGATGCGGATGCCCTGGCCCGGCAGCGCGCGGATTAAGTTAATTCCCTCCGGAGCTAAGATATCCTGTTCGGCAGTCGTATAGTTGACCGAAAGTCCCGTACAGCTGATCGTCTCGTTGGCTGGCGCCTTGTGAACGCCCCGGTTGATGTCGCATCTCGAATATACGCCCATTACAGCGCCGGACGGCGGAAACATTCCAGGGCATTTCACAGTCCGGTCGAATTGCTGGATCCAGGGGTGATACATGGCTGCATAGGTACTGTCGATTATGCTGCGAAATTCGATCAGCTCGCTCGTCTTCGTCATCTGCTTTGGCATATCGAGGACTGCCATGCGGCTCTTCAGATTTTCACAGTGACTCACGAGAGAGACCTCGACCGCCTGGGAGGTGATGCCCGGAACTGCCATGATACTGACGAAATCATTTTCAAGAAACGCCTGGATTCCGGTTCGTTTTCCCGGTCCTGAGTCTTCGCCGATAAAGGTTCCGTCATTGACCAAAGCCAGAGTTCCGTCACTGCCTCCAGACAGTGTGACGCTTCCGTCGGATACACCTTCGCCAAGGATCATTTCTACCGGATTCTTCCATTTATCTTCCGGTGTGCACGTAATTTTAACCAGTTTGCTTTTTCCCATCCGTTTCTCCACATAATCGGGGGAAGTCTGGTTTAACGTCATTCCCTCGTAGCTTTCCACTTCATCTTCATATCGGACAGAAAGGTCGATCTCCAGGGAGGTCACCACATTGACAGGCACAATATTATTATCGACCGGATTTACCGTAAATTCTTCCTCCATGGTGATTTCGCCGCCATAGACTGCCGCGATCCGGTTTACCTCGCCGTGAAACGATACGAGATCTCCCTCCAGGAAGCCCGCAGGCGATTTTGCACAGTAAACCCTGTCCCCAAGCTTTTCCACCAGCTGCATCTTTTTCCGGCAGCTAGTGGTCACCGATATCATAATTTTATTGCCCCATTTTCCTTCGTCAACGGCTTCTGCGGTAAGAATTCCGTAAGTACCGGCTGCCTTTTTTGCATCCGGCGGAACGACGCGCGCCACGAAGCAGCGGGTTCCTCCATTGACAAAAAACTGTTCTGCCGCGAATGCCAGGTAACGATACTCTCCGTAGGTGATCTCATCTAAATATCCACCGAACTGCCTCTGAAAGTCAGCAAAGCTTGTGACCAGGGAGGGTGCCCCACAAGACGGCCCCTTCACCGCCATACCTACAAATCCCGCCGTGCTTGTTCCGACGCCTTCCACTGCTCTGGGAGAATTATCATATTCCTCCACATAGACTCCCGGTGATAAATACTCTGCCATTCTGTTCTCTCCTCTCGAGATATTTGATTGATCCATTTTTCAGTCTCATCTGTCCGGTGTACTTGACGGTGATTCCCCCTCTATGGACATTGTCCCGGTGTCATACGTGTCAAAATGAATACTCCGCTCCTTATACTCCCCCTCTTCCCCCTGTGTAAAGGTAAAAATGACTTCGTAATCACCGTTCTCTTCAAATTCCGGCAGGGTATCTCCGCAGGACCAGCTTTCTTCAAAAAAATTCCAATTATCCTGATCATTTATCACGTTATTTATTAAAAGTCCATTTTTTCCGTATTCAGTGCTGATAAAGCCGTATGCTTCATATTTTCTACTCTCTGATCTGCATAAGAATACGAGGGCGTCCTTTTGTCCGTCCTGCCTTACGCTCTCATAATCCACTGCTCCGTCTAATCCCTAGCTATCTGCAATCGAATACATCACATCTATCAATGGCAGTGTCTGGCTTTCTGGTATCGTTCCGGACTCGCTGTTTTGTTCCAGCCTCGCAGTCTCTGCCACCTGTTCTTTATTTTCCTTATTGACTCCGCAGCCAGCCACACATGGCATCAGGAAGAATACCGCAGCCGTACAGATGCATTTTTTTATTACTTTCAGGCTTATAGATAATTTTATAATAAACACTCCCTTTCAATTCTGTTTTTAATTTCCAAAATCTATACGGCGCATTCTTACCATCCTAAATATGAATTTGAAAATCCCCAAAATCAAACACACCATTCCCCTGTGTTAGTTTTCCTTCAATTGATAATCCGCTCAATGCCTCTTCAATCTTTCCAATTATCGTGACAGGGATATCTAACTGATGGTGTCCTGGCAAAATCCGGTTTATCTCCAGGACCTGGACTTTTCTTACAGACTGAAAAAACTGCTTAGGGTCCGTGGTTGGATAGAATGCGTCCAGGCAGCCACGATAGATTAAGTCACCGGAGTATAAATACTTTCTGCCCGGTTCATAAAAGCAGCAATGCCCCGGTGAATGTCCGGGAGTATGAATAACAGTCAGCGTCCTGTTTCCTAACTCTATGCAGTCTCCCTCATGTAGAAGCCGCGTTGGTGTTCCACGGAAAATCTTGTATTCATCAATAGAAAAATCGTTTGGGAAGTCACATGGACTGCACATTAAGTTCCTTTTTACCATTTGCAGCGGTATCGGGAATTGGACTGACAGCCAGTCTTTTTCCGCTTCATGGACTGCAATCTTTTCAAAGTATCTATGCCCGCCGATATGATCCCAGTGAACATGAGTAGTCATCACCGTGACAGGCAGTGAAGTCAGGCTGTCAACAATTTCTCTTATATTGCCAACTCCTAATCCTGTATCAATGAAAACAGCTTTTTCTGTCCCACATAATAAATAGCAATGTGTCTCTTCCCAGTGCTTATATTCACTAATCGCAAAGGTATCACTGTCAATTTTTTCAACGGAAAACCAACTTTTGATATTCATACATGTCTCCTAAAATTACGATATGGCGGCTGTCAGTTCAGCCGCCCCAAATCTTTAAGTCCATCTCCCATCCAAATATACCATTTCCGACACCAGAGTACAAGGGCCAGTCCAATGAAGATCTGCGGTGTCAGCCAGTTGTACGTATAAAGTAAGAAGAAGCAAGAAGGGCATACTGGCCTGGGAACCTGTTCTCACGTTTACCCCAGGCAAATCAGAGATTTATTTCTTTTTTAATTCAGCAATAGCGCCATAATGCAAAATGCTAAATTCGGGAGGGGCGATTTTATTAAGAAGTTCCATATGCTCCTGCTCCCACGCCGCAACCTCTGCATCAGTAAGTGAAGCTCCAATCCCCCGGCAGGCTTTCATTCTTCCATTCCAGCTTTCACGGGTAAAAGGAACATCCAGAGGATATTCCTCATGATAAACCAATTCAAATTCTTCACTGTAGCAAGCAGGTATCTGTATTGGGTGAATCGTTTCTCCTGCCCCGCTCCACTTAGGGCTGTATCTCAGCACAAGTTCCTCACTGGCTCCTGCTATTTTATCTTCAAACGGCAGCCAGGCCATATATAGCACAAGAATGCGTCCATTTGGTTTCAGCATACGAGAAAGAGCCGGCATAATCTGTTCATGATTAAAATACCAGAAACACTGACAAGCAGTGATTACATCGAACGAATGGTCGGGAAAATCTATGTTTTCTGCGGATAATCCGTAATAGTCGATATCCATGCCCTGTGAAAGAATTTTTGCCTGTTTAATCTGACTTTCTGAAATATCTGTGCCTGTCCATTTTGCCCCATAACGATACATATTTCTTGGCAGTACTCCCGTACCCGTACCCATATCGAGTATACTCTGACCGCTTATACATAATTTACGGTCTATGATTTTATCATAAAATTGCTGCGGATAAATATCGCGGTACTTTGCATAGTCTTCCGAAGTTTTACTCCAGTCAAATGCCTTGCCGCCATCTATATTCTGATTTGTGATGCTCATATTTTATACCTCCAAAGTTTATTGAATAAGAAAATTCACTCATGTCCCGGCAAAAGCGCACGCCTGCCGGCTATGCCTCTGTACAATTAATACTCTGGCCGGCTGACATGAAGTTTAAAACGGCTTACCCTGCTTTTTAGAACCTGAGACTGTCCGTAGAGCTCTTCGGACGCGGCAGCCGACTCCTCCGCTGTGGCAGAATTGGTCTGTACTATATCGGATATCTGGTCGATGCCTGTAGAAACCATTTCAGTCGCGGCCGCCTGCCTTTTTGAAGCCTCCGCGATTTGATTTATTTTAGATATCATCTCATCGGTACCGCCAGCTATATTCCTAAGCGAGGCTGCAGTCTCCTCCGCTACTTTCGTACCATAAACTACCGCAGCGAGAGACTGCTCGATCAACGCCTCCGTGCTCTTGGAAGCATCGGATGATCTGGTTGCCAGGCTGCGCACCTCTTGAGCCACCACGGAAAACCCTTTTCCTGATTCACCTGCCCGTGCTGCCTCCACAGCGGCATTGAGCGCCAATATATTGGTTTGGAATGCAATATCATCAATGGTCTTGATGATTGTTCTGATTTGCGTTGAATTCTGATTTATCTTTTCCATCGCGTTTTTCATTTCCTGCATCTGCTGATTGCAGGCCAGAATATTCGCGCCCATTTCACCTGCCGCTGTTTTTACCACCTGTGAGGTTTCCGCATTCTCTTTCACCTGCTGGGATATCTCTGACATGGTCGCTGCCAGCTCTTCCACCGAGCTTGCCTGCGCAATAACCCCCTGTGAAAGGATCTGTGCACCATTCGAAACCTGGTCGGCCCCATTGGCAACCTGGTCGGAGAACATATTGATTTCTGAAATGGTCTCATTCAGAGAGTTAAGTACAATCAGCAGTGATTCCTGTACAGGCAGAAAATCCCCCTGGAAATCGTCATAGTGCGGTATTTCCAGATTGCTGTCAGCCAACTGCCGCATAACCCTGGAAATCGCATCCATGTAATAGGAAATCTTGTCTGACATCTGCCGCATACTGTTTGAAAGGCTTCCCAACTCATCCTTTGATGCATAGTTTACATCGATTTTCAGATGTCCCTGTTCCATTTGCCTTGCCGCAGCTTCCAGTTCCTTAATCGGCCTGGTAATGCCGCGGGTAATATAAATGCCAAAAAACACACTTACAAGTACGCTGGCTATCCCCAATACAGACAAAATGGTAATAAATTTCGTCTGCATGGCATGCAGATTTACAATCAGCTCGTCTGCTTTTCTGTCCGCTATTTCAATCAGTTCATCCAGTTCCGCCTGTGCTTTGTGGATGGTTATGATATTGTTTGCTTCCATATAAGCAGAGGCTTCCGCCTTTTGATTCTGTACTGCAAGCTCCAGGACATGCTCACGCTGTGGTGCAAGTTCGTCCAGGGCTGCCTGGAGCCGTTCAACAATTGCCTGGTCTCCTAAAAAATCTTTCTGAATGACAGGAATCTGTTCCTGGATTTTTCTTTCCCATGCCCTGGCATTCTCTAACGCCTGCTCTGTATTTGCCTGACTGGTACTGGAGATGGCACGAAATACTGATTTCTGCATCGCCTCAAAGCTGGAATTGACAGTGTTCGCCGCATTCAGGACTCGGAAAGGACCATTGTAGAACACCTCAACTTTTGACCTGATACTGATTAAATTTCCAATACTCACGACAATACTGATAACTAATAAACTCAAAATAAATCCATAAGAAATCGTGAGTTTTCTACTGACTTTTAAATTCTTCATAGCTCTCTTTCCTCCTGTTACCGGCGATTACGTCCAGCCATCACCCTGACGCTTCATCTCTGTCCGGGACTTTTTCAAATTCCATTTGACCGGAATCATTCCATTTATTCCGTTCCATCATGACCAGACTGAATCCAAACAGAGGTTCCCAGCATTTGTTCCTTCTTTAATAATTCCAAAAACGATTCCGCGCTCATCGGTTTGGCAAAATAGTAGCCCTGTCCATAGTCACAATGATATTGATGCAGCAGATCCAGCTGCTCCACGGTCTCTATCCCTTCGGCTAAAGAGCGTGTCATGGGCAGTTCGCGGCAGATCTGCATCGTATTTTTCATGACAATGCGGCTCTTTGCATCGCTGCTTAATTTATCAACCAGGGACTTATCAAATTTAATCTCATTAAAATCAAGTGTGGTCAAAATAGAAAGGTTGGAGTATTTCGAACCAAAATCATCCAGGGAAACCGAAAAGCCCTCAGCCACAATCTGGTTCATTAAATCAATCAATTGCTGCGGCTCCAATTTACTGATGCTTTCCGTTACCTCTATGGTAATCTTCTCCGCGGGGACTTCATATTTCCGGCAGATCTGTTTGATCTGCGTCACAATATCGGAGGCCATCAGCGTAACACGGGAAAAATTAGAGGAAATATGGGTATCTATCCCCTGCCTTTTCCAGTTCTGCCAATCGGCGCAGACGGTCTCGAATACAAATAAATCCAAATGGCAGATGACACGCTCCCTTTCATAGTGAGGGATGAAACGGTCCGGCAGAATTAAAGTTCCCCGCTTGCTCCATTTTCGCACCAGGGCTTCCGCCCCCATAATCCGTCCGGTTTTCAGACAGATCTGCGGCTGATAATAAACCCCGAAACGATGGTCGGCAATATCCCTTAAAAGCTCCGTGGCAATGCCGGCACGTGCCATTCTGTCCCCCTGCAGAACGGCATGGTAATACCGCTGTTTTTCTGCATACATTAAATCATCGGCCTTCAGGATTTCTTCATCGGCAGATACATTGCCTTCTTTCCAGGTATGGCCAATGGATACGTCATACTCTTTGTTCCTGTCAAAATCCCGGATCAGCTTATCCGTAAGCGTCTGGAAGTCCTGCTTTCCTATATCTGCGCAGATTACCGTAAACTCATCTCCGCCCACCCGGTATGCAGAATTCTCCACCCGTGATTTCAGGATATCTGCCACTTTTTTTATTACCCTGTCCCCATACTTATGACCATTGCTGTCGTTGATTTTCTTCATCCCGTTGATGTCGATGTAGATAACGCCCAGCGAACGCAGGGTCTGGTGAGAAAGTCTGTCCAGCATTTTTATGTAGCTGTTCCGGTTTTGCAGGCCGGTGAGTAAATCCGTATAGCTGAATAGCTCCAGATTCTGAATCAGCCTGCGCCGTTCCATTTCCTCCAGCACAAAGCTGCATACACTGCGAAGCAGCGATAGGTCCCCCGTACTTTCCATGGGATTGTCAACACCAAGAAAGCCAATAATCTGACCATTTTTCTTAAGCGGAGCGGCCGCAAGGCTCTCAATTCCCTGGTCTTTTAAAATACGGTAATCAGGGGAATCTGTCTCCAGGTCCCTGTCCAGTGAAGTAATAAAAAACTCCCCGTCAAGCTCAAATTTATGGTTCCAATCCCGGATGTATTCCATTGGGATTTCCTGCAAAAGCTCCAATTGAGGCTTTATATTGGGGGCGCACCACTCAAATGTATTTTTAATTTGATTCTTTCTGTATTCAAAGATATATGCCCGGTCAGCGGCATAAAAGCGACCGATAATCTCTAAAAAACGGTTCACGGCAGCGTTGACATCTGCTTCACTGGAAAGTGTCTGAATACAATCCACCAATGTTTCTTCCACTGTAAGACGGTTCGAAACACGGTCAAATTTTTCCTTTTGGGCTGTAACATCCCGTGCAATCTCAAGCCGGCAGTATTTTCCTTCATACATGACCAGGATATCTGTAATGTCAAACCACATCTGAAGCTTTTCATTATAATGCTCCCAATGATATGGCTGGCCTGGAACCAGCTTGCTGTTGGTACAAAAGGGACAGACACTGTCCAGCCCCTGTATCAGCTCATAGCATTTCTTCCCATAAGTGTCCTGTACATGCTCAAATCCATAGAGGGAGGCTGCTGCCTGAGTCATATATATAATCTCGTTAGTATCCGTATCTGTCGCATACGCCACCAGATTTTGCTGGTTAATAATTAATCGTTCAAAAAAAGATTCTCTCACAGTATACCTCCCGAATCATCAGCACGCTGATCAATCATTGTATTTAAATGCCTTCTGGCCGTTATTCAATTGTTCACTCTGATCAGCACGCTTCTGTTACGGCCGTTTCGCTTAGCCTGATAAAGCGCGTCATCTGCCCGGCGGATCAGATCATCCGGACAGGTATCCTCTGTTGTTTGGAACACAGCGCCAATGCTGACGGAAGTTGTAAAAATGTTTCCCTGATATTCCATCTGCATATGCGGAATCTGCTCTACGAGGCGGTTCAGTATCTGCGATACAAGCCCATGCTCTGTCTCATACAGCAGGAACAGGAATTCATCCCCGCCGAATCTCCCTACTACCGTGCCTGCCGGAAGCAGCTCCCTGACCCTATTCATGACACACTTCAGGGTCATATCCCCCGCCTCATGGCCATAGGTATCATTGACATTCTTGAATCCGTCCAGATCAAGGAGTCCCAGAACGACAGAGTCTGCTCCCGTTCCTTCCTGGAACTGTCCCGACAGGATTTCTATGAAGTACTCGCGGGTCAGACAGCCTGTCAGGGCATCATAGCAGGCCTGTTTTTTCAGCCGTTCAATGATTTCCATAGTACGCTTCAGTTCACGCAGATCCCGGCTGTAGGCAATAATAATGTCTTCATCATCGTTTCCAATGACCGCCTTCACCAGCGTGACCTCACATGGGATGCTCTCTCCTTTTCTGTTTACATAGACCCACTCAAAAACATAGCGTCTGTTATTTTGGATTTCGCTCATTGTCCGTTTTCTCTTCTCCACGCTGACAGATCCATCCGGCTGATAGAGGGGCATAAAGCTGTCAAAATCATGCAGAACCTCCTCTTTATCCGTGGCTCCCAGCATTTCAACGGCTACCTGGTTACAGTCCAGCGCTTCCTGCCGCATATTCCAGAGTACACAGGCAAGGGGGGAAGAATCCACCATCGCCCGGACACGCCTGGCCATCAGGCGCTCCGCCTTTTCAGCCCTGAGCTGGTCGCGGAGATCTCTGGTATAACCGGCAACCATGGCACTGCCGTCTTCCTCCAATCCATCGATACGTACCAGCGTAATTTCAGCTGGAATCAATTCACCATCTGTTTTTTGGTGCAGCCAGTGAAACTGAACGCGTCCCACCTGCATCGCTTCCCTGATTCTCTCTTTCGCCTTCTCAGAGCTCAGACTGCCATCCGGCTGCCGTTCCGGAGACAGCAGGTTAAAATGATCGAGGTATTCCTGCTCACTGTCCAATCCAAAAAGTTTCGGTGCCTCCCGGTTGCACATAATGTTGTGAAACTCCTTGTCCCAGAGATTGAGACAGAGCGGGGTCGCGTCCAACAGCGCCTTGAGCCGCATCCGGAACTTCGAACGTTTTTCTTCCAATTCGATTTCCCCGCGAAGGTCCCGGGTATAACTGGCCACAACAAAATCCTCCTGGTACGGAAGCCGTACGGAAATCACCTCGACGGGAATACTCTCCCCTTCTTTATCACAGTGCATCCACTTAAATTCTGAATACCCGGCAGCAAATGCCTCCGCGATTTTCTCGTGTACCAGTTCAATGGAAGTACGGCCATCCGGCTGATGCAGAGGTGAAAAACGATAGAAATGTTCTATAATCTCCTCTTTTCCTTCTGCCCTGAACAGTTGGACCGCTTTCTCATTACAGGCCATGATTTCAGACTGACGATTCCAGAGCATCAGGCACAAAGGGGTTGCATTCATCATGGCAAACAGCAGCTCCCTGCTGTTTGCCAGTTTTTTTTGGAACTTCATCCGATCACTGGAAATTTCCAGGACTTTATTGTCATTACTGGAGGTAAGATATTTCTGGAAAAATGCCTCCGGCTCCATTGGTCTGGAAATGTAAAAGCCCTGGACCATATCCGCGTTGAGCAGGCTGATCGTTTCCCATTCCTCCTTTGTCTCAACCCCCTCCATACAAACCGCTTTGCCGAGATTATGGCACAGACGGATGACAGACTCCACAAAGTCGTGATTATACTGGCTGATATGCAGCGCCTTAACAAAATAGCGGTCAATCTTCACAACATCCATACCGATTTCGGCCAGACGGCCGAGCGAGGAATAACCGGTGCCAAAGTCATCCATGGACAGCTCAATACGCATCTCGTTTAAACGTTCCAGCGAATCATTGACATTGGCATCGTTTGTTATGAAGTAGCTCTCTGTCAACTCCAGCGCCAGGTTCCGCGCGGGAAGGCTGTACTTTTGCAGCAGCGCCTCCACTTTGTCACAGAAACCGGAATCCCTCAGCTGTACAAAGGACACGTTGACGTCCATTACAAAGTCAGGATTTTGCTCCGTCCAGACTTTGCAGGCAATAATAGCCTGTTCAAGAACCCACAGGCCTACAGGGAGGATCAGACGGCTGCTTTCCAGCAGAGGGATGAACTCTACCGGCGATATCTCCTTCCCATCCGGCATCCGGTACCTCAGAAGCGCCTCGGCCCCCCGTACCTCCAGGGTATCTGCGCCGCAGATCGGCTGGAATACCAGACGGAACCCCTGAAAGCCATTATCTGCACTCTGCGCCAGACAATGGGAAAGCTGGAGCTCGTCAAGCAGCCCGGCAGTGAATTCCACACACTGGTTTTTCCCGTTTTCCTTGGCTTGTCTTAATGCAGCGCAGGCTCCTTTCTCCAGTTCCACCCAGCTGTGTGCTTCCTCCGGATAAGCGATGATCCCTCCGGACACCGTGAACCGATAGGCACATCCGTTTACCCGGTGGGGTCCGGAAGCATACTGCCGGATATCCTCGTAAATCCGGAGCATCTCCTCCCGCCGGACATGATTCCCGGAGAGCAGAAACTGATCTCCGTCATACCGGTAAAGCTTCACCTGTTCCGGAAGCATCTTTAGGATTTCCTGCGCTGTTGTCCGCAGCACAAGGTCACCAAAGCTGTGGCTGTTCAAGATATTGATGTTTTTAAAACCATCAATTCCCAGAAGCAGGAGCTCCTCATGAAAGCCCGCCCTGCCCTCCAGCGTACGTTCGAATCTGTCACGGCCGGAGCTGTGTCTTAAGAGTCCTGTCACCTGATCCACGCCTTCATACTGCTCCATATTCCGCAGCGTACCTACAATCAGCAGTGGTTTTCCTGCCGTATCCCGTTTCATTTTCGCCCGGTCGCTTAACCAGATATAACTGCCGTTTGCAGTTAACGCCTGATATTCCAAGCTCAGGCTCTCCTCCTTAGACTGGATAAACGCTCGATACTGTTTCTGCACCCGCTCCCGGTCATGGGGATGAACCCACTTAATATCCATTTGAGAGCAATTGGCCAGGCGATTCCCGGCAAGACCCAGGTCAGAAACCATATTGGGGGACGCCAAAAGGACGTCCCCTTCCAAATCCCAGACATATAAATAGTCACTGCAGATTGATGCTATTGTATTATATAAGAACGCTTCCTCCGGATCTGGATTCACATCAAACAAAGACATACGAGCACCTCCCATACCGCCCTTCCTGAATTATAGGAGAGCGTTCTTCCAAAAGTCACCCCCTCGAACCCCTCCGGGGGACCAGGCGGGAAAATATAGATCCCCGCAGCAGCCGCAGCGATTCCTTCCCTGTCGTTTGTATTTTTATGGAAAAAAAGCGGCCACACTGGTTATGGAACCACAACTGTTCTAATTGCATCTTATTATGCTCAATTCATATTTTTTATTATAAGCGATGTTCAAAAATAATTCAAGAAGATAGTATCTTTCGTATCAGGGTTATCCGCTGAATGATATGCAGTCTTATAAACTCAGGTTTGATTCCCCGTCAACTACAGTTTTGTTATCTTTCTTGTAGTCCTCAGACAGAGTGAATTCTTTTAATTGATTATACGTGCATTCCTTGTTGCAATAGGGGTAATTTTTACGATAGCCTGGGAGGTGTGTAGATATGCATGAGAGAGTAAATGGAATCGTCCGCTATTTTCTGGTAACAGTCGTGGCGCTGTTCCTCATCCTGGGATGTATCATTCTATATGCGGGTGTCCAGGAGGCAAAACTAAAAAAAGCGGAGGCGCGGCGTGAGACAAAGATATATGCGGAGAGAATTGAGGCTCTTTTAAATTCCTTATTCCACAAGACGGATATCCTGGAATCCATCATTATCAACCTATAACAGAAGATGGCTGAAGCATTATCTGGAAAGATTAGTGAGGCCATCAGCAGTCCCTACAATCCGGGAGACGGCGCTGCTGAGGAATCGGTGGGTATCAGCATCGGGATAGCCTTTTTCCCTGTTGATGGAATCGATTATGAACAGCTAATGAAAATGGCTGATGAGCGGATGTATACGAATAAGCAGAGTAATAAAAATTCATGACAGACAGAAAGAAAGACAAGAGGAGAAAAAGCAGATTGCCCTCCCGTATAAAATACGGGGTAACGGCCGTAAATGTTTTCTATGTAAGCTTTATACGCCTTTTTCGATTGACTTCATATACAATTTCCGATAATATATAATAGTAAAGTGACATTTTTTTACATATTACGATTAATATATAGAGTTTTGTAACCTTTTTAACACTCTGATCCCATTCAAAACCTGAAAGCAGGAACAACTATGGAAAAACACCACGAGATTCATGGATTTTCTACAAGAGAAGCATGGACGAAATGGCTTTTAGACTATAATTTTGTGCTTAAGACGTTAAGCAATCACAGCTATGAACTAATCCAGTCAGATCTCCCCGATGAGGAGTGGATTCAACAGTATAAACTCAATTCTAACAAGGTTAGGGCTGCCTATCAGCAAAACGAAGAGACGCTGAACTGGCATATCCGCTGGTTTACACGAACACCGGAGCGTTGGAGCCGAAGCGTGGCGGATCCTCTTCTTACAACGCTGTTCCGCTATGTCACCCGTATGCAGGACCTCGGTACGGCGTACGAAATCGCAGATTCTCTGTTAAATTTTTATCAGCCCTTAAATGATCCTACGGCAATGATGAAATGCTATACCATCCGTGCTTTCGCCGGCGGTTTTTTTGACATAATCCATATGTCTGATCAAATCCATGAAAATTTTTCCCGGGCCCGCAGCATCTATGAGAGTCAGTTTTCCACGCTCACCCCGGAAGAACGAAGCATGGGGCTTTCAATTTTTGATTTGGAGATGGAACGGCTCTTCACCCAGTTAAAGCTTGGACAGGACATCCCCATCCATCTGGCAGAAATGTTAGACTGGTACTATGCTGCAGTCCGCTGCAAAAGTGTCGTAATCGAAGAGGATCAAAACTACGAATTTAACCGGGTACTCCCTGATTTCGACTATTATATGGGAATGTCTGCGCTATGCATCACATCAGATCATTGTACGCCGCAGCAGATCGACGCCATCTGCCAGGCCTCGAGCCTGCTGTATCAGACCCTTTCAGATTCTGCTGATGCAGACATAAACTACCATCTGCGCACTGAACTCGTCTATCATATGGCCTGCCATTTAAAGGGGGCGTATTCGGAACAGCAGCTTGCAGCGGATCTCCACACCTTTATGGATCAGCATGCGCTCCGACTTCTTACCGATACAGACGGCGGCCTGCACGCCATAGAAGTCGTGGAGGTAGTGCAGCTCATTGCCGAAAATCTGATTAAGAATGACCCTCAGGAAGTGGAATTTTACAATGTAATACAGGAATTTTTTATCCATTTCTGCGCAACCCGGCCGTACAGCACCTACATGGATTATATCAGTGCCTCATATAACTACTGTTACGTCCTTACGGTTCTCCCCCATATCAGAGGACGCCAAAAGCTTTTGTCTGCGCTGTTAAAGCTGACCGTATTCCGCCAGGTTCAGACTGCCATGCATTCCATCATGGTGGGCAATCTGGCAATGCAGATTTTAAATAGCCTGATTGCCTATACGCCGGAGACTCTGATTGGACATTTTGGCACGGAAACAGCGGCTCAGGTATGCGAAAAACAGAATCAGTTCAGTCAGTATATCTACTGCGGATCCCTGCTTCATGATATTGGCAAGCTGCTTTGCTCCAGCGTCGTCAACGCGCAGAGCCACCGCCTGACTGATTTTGAATTTCAGATTTTAAAATTTCATCCAGTCAGCGGAGCGGAGATGCTTCAACGGATTCCTGAACTTTCGGAATTTACAGATCTGGCCCTGGGGCATCACAAAAGCTTTGATGGTGTCTCCGGTTACCCCTCTGACTTTGACAATACCGCTTCCTCAAAAAAAATCTTTATCGACATTATCTCGCTCTGTGACAGCCTGGATGCAGCCACCGACCACCTTGGGCGTAATTATACCAGTGAAAAGTGTTTTGAACGAGTGTTAACGGAATTGAAAACGGGAAAGGGAACGCGATATTCTGATGTGCTGGTGGATTTAATTCTCACGGATATGGAGCTCCAGGAAAACATACGCCGTCTTTTAGAAGAAGGCCGCCGTCAGGTTTACTGTGATGTACACAGACTCATTTTATCCGAGTTTTCCTTTGTCTCATGCCGCATCGCACAGAAGAGCTGGCCGTATAATCTGGTATGAAAATCGAGTATCCCAAAGTCAGGCTTTTTAGCAAGGCAGTTTTAGCTGCCTTGCTGTTTTTATGTAGCCAAAAAGCTGAGCCTGCAGCCGCTCCCAATGGAAAAATCGTCGGAAACCGCCGCGCCCGTCTCGCCGCGCTCCCATTCTGCTCCATCTTTCCAGGATAAAAACGGTTTATCCAGCATGGTCGTTGTCACATAGAAAATATAGTAATTGGCCACAGGGATTTGCAGAAGTACCGTAGAACTCATGCAAGGATTATAAACATCCTTTAGGAAAATTTTCATACTTTCACCTTATTTTCTTCCTAAAATTCGGAAACTTATGATAGTACTTAGCATCTGCAAAGGCAAACATCCCTTTGTCCTGCTTGATGACCCATTTCTTCAACGGAGTTTCGGTCAGAGGGATACAAATAAGCATCATAATAACAAACAGAATACCGCACCACAGCCAGTCATTTGCAGTCACATTTTCCAGATGGGTCAGCAGATAGATGCCAGTGGGCAGGAACAGCATCCATGAGGTAGCAAATCCGGGGTGATAAATTGTTTTTTTGCCGTCCTTTTTTAACCAGAAATATGTAAGGGTTCCAGCTCCTGTGTGGGCTAAGACTTCAATAAAGCTCAGCAGCATCATACACAGAGCGGTGGCGTTGGAAAGATTCGTAAAAAAGCACAGAGCAAGATATACCAGTGGAATCCACTGTAACCCCATATTGGTAACCATATCTGTCAGCCGGCTCATGGGGTAGCGGTCAGACTCCTGTTTTTCTTCCTCTCTGGGGCCCAGCAGGATGTTGTAAAAATAGTGCAGGCCTCCGGGAAACTTCCACTCCTCCAGTACATGAAACGGCATGATGACTGCCACAAATACCGCGCCCTGTGCGCCCAGAAGTAATTTATCCCGGAAGATTGCGGCCACCACAGATGTAACTGCGCCTGTCACACAGAGAAAGATGATCCAATCAATGTCGCACCATTTATCCAGCTTCTTAATCATAGTTATCTCCCCTCTTTCTTGGCTTTCGCGGCTTTACGTTCTTCCCAAAGCGCCATAACGTGTTCCTTGTTATAGCCATACAGTTCCCGATCCTCAAAAGGATAGGGTGAGTTTTTATCCTTCATAAGCAGGATAGGTACAATAAATGTGAGCAGCAGCATGAGGAGGGAACCGGGGATGCCCCACCAGAGCTGTCCTGCTTTTTCCGGTATATAGGTGCAGACATACCAGATATAGTAAATCGCCACCGGGGTCTGTAAAAATGCTGTAGAAGCAAGACCGGGGTTATACTTGCTCTTCAGGCGCAGATTCATGGCAATACCGTGTCCCGGTAACTGCCATACGCCAGCCAGAACCTGACAGGCACCCATCCAAATCAAATTGGGGAAGCAGATGGGTATGATGTAACTTAAATAGCAGAAAATGCCATTACTGAGAAAGCTCTGCCGTGCATTCAGGGGATAACGCTCCGGGTGTTCTGTTTCGCCTAATCCTGCCATATTCGATATGATGGGAAATCCACCGGGAAAAGCATATTCCTCAAACTGGTGCATCAGCATACCCATCCAGCTGAACACCAGAAGAACCTGAAGCTTACTCATGTGATCACACCCCCAAAGTCCCATAGTAAAAGCCAGCACAACAAATAAAACACCGCCGATGTAATACCAGTTTCGTCTCCAAAATTTCATTTGATCTTTACCTCCTGCAACCCAAAAGTTGACAATTCTTCATACTGTCATTATAATAAACATATACATTTTAAGTCAACAGACTGTTGATTCTGTTCATGTGTTATAATAAACTGCTATAAAATATAATGAGTTAAAATCAACAATTATATTTTATTTGTTGAGGAGAATCGAAAAATGGAAAATCAAAGAATCCGCATCAGTAAGGCGATGCTGAAATCAGGACTCTTAAAGCTGCTAAAAGAAAAGCCGCTGAACCAAATTTCAGTATATGAGCTATGTGCGGTGTCTCAGATCAATCGCACTACCTTTTATAAATACTATGGCAGTCCAGCAGAGCTTCTGAACGAAATCGAAACAGATTTCATGGCGCAGCTGGATGAGGACTTAAAATCCATGATTGCACAAAGTACCAATGCCCTTCTTCCTGTACTGAACCATTTGTATGAACACAGGGAACTGTTTTGCCTTCTTATCCGGTCCATGCCTGAACAGGAGTTTGCAGCTCATCTGTTTTCTATTCCAAGTATCAGTATTATTTTTGATAATATGGCAGATGAAAGCAGCTATTCTGAAACGAAGACGAAATACATTCGCCGTTTTATTTTTCAGGGTACTCTTACTGTGCTCCGCGACTGGCTAAACAGTGAAAGTCCCGAACCTGTGGCGGAAATTGCAGATGTTCTGACCGTTTTGCGCAGAAAATTGTGGTAGGAGGATGAAAAAATGCGTAGTCTATTAAGTAAATTCTGTAATAAAGTATGGCTGTATCTGGTGTACACAATGGGGTTCATCATGCTTTTGCTATTACTGAAGAATTGGAGCAGCTTGACAATCCCTCAGAAATTGATCTGTCTGCTGGCCGCTGCCATTCCCGTGCACATATTTGAGGAAAACACCTGTCCCGGCGGTTTCTTTTACATGAATAACCTGACTTTCGGCTCACAGGAACCTACGGTCTATCCGCAGAATCGCCTTACCAACATGATCACCAATTTAGGCGCAGAAACAGTATTTATTCTGTTGACAATAAACTCCTTGAAAATGGAAGCAGCTGTCACGGTCGTAGTGATTTTCTTTGGTATCGCAGAAACGGTCAATCATACCCGCGAGGGCATCGGGATGTATCAGCGTTACAAGGATAGGGGCAAGCGATCTATTTATGCTCCCGGCCTTGTCAGCTCCCTTTTTCTGCTGCTTCCAATGGCAATTGGGGGAATCGCATGGATGTCTGGATCAGTATTCACAGTTGCTGATGTCATTGCCGGTATCGGAATCTCTGTTGGTATTGCAGTATGTTTGATACTGCTCCCTTTTGCAATTTCTATCAAAGTGAAGAGCAAAGAGTTCTCGTTTAAAAAAATTGGTTATTTTAAGAAGTATGAGGAACTGCAGTAATTTTTACCGTCAGGCTAAGCCGTGGGATGATCGTGTGGCTTTCTTCATGTAAAACCGCCCGCAAGAATTTACCTGCGGGCGGTTTTATGACATAATAATATAATTAGGACCTCATGATGTAAATAAAAATACATCCGCTTCATAAGGCCGCAAAAGCATTTCTTTCTCTAAAGCTGCACCCTCATAATTACCAATCAAAAGTCTATTCTCTTTATTATCAAAACTTGATGGAACCTGAAAAGCAATATGCTCTTTACTAAAATTACAGATCACCAATATCTTCTGATTCTGCCATTCTCTCGTGTAAGCATACACATTATCATCTTCTGGATACAGCAAATTATAGTCGCCTTCAATGATAATCTCATATGATTTTCTCAGAACGATTAACTCCCGGTAAAAGCTCAAAATCGAATCAGGATCATTAACTTGTGATTCCACATTAATCTTTTCATAATTGGTATTAACCTCGAACCATGGCGAACCATCAGTAAAGCCTGCATTCCGGGTTGTATCCCACTGCATTGGGGATCTGGCATTATCACGGCTTCTCGCATGAATACAATTCATAATCTTTTCTTCCGAATATCCCATATAATTCTTATAGCGTTCATAGGCTGCCTTCGATTCAATATCATGATACTCGTTAATTGTCTTCAGCCTGATATTCGTCATCCCGATTTCTTCGCCCTGGTAGATATATGGTGTCCCTTTCATCATATGAAGGCAGACTGCAAGCATTTTAGCAGATTTTTCCCAAAATAAACCATCATCTCCAAATCGAGAAACAACCCGCGGCTGATCATGATTATTCCAGTATAAGCTATTCCACCCCTCATGCTCCAGTCCTTTTTGCCATTTGGACATAATCTGTTTTAGATCTTTCAGTTTAAATCTTTGCTCTGTCCACTTTTCCTTTCCTATATTTTCCACATCCATATGTTCAAATGTGAACATCATATTTAGCTCTTTGGAATTCTCAGAAGTTATTTTGCGAGCCTCATCCAGTCCCAGACCTAATCCCTCTCCTACTGTCATGATATTATAATTGGAGAGTACCTTTTTATACATTTCTTTCAGGTAAGTATGCATTTGTGGACCGCAAATTACATAAGGCGCTTTTTCTGTATAAGGTGTCCCCTCTATCACTTCGCCTTCCGGAAACCCATCCGCTTTGGATATCAGGTTAATCACGTCCATCCGAAAACCGTCAATCCCTTTATCCAGCCACCATGACATCATTTTATAAATATCTTCACGCAGTTCAGGATTTCTCCAGTTTAAATCAGGCTGCTTCCTGGAAAATAAATGCAGGTAATACATTTCTCTTACTTCATCGTATTCCCAGGCTGATCCACCAAAATAAGATTCCCAGTTATTTGGCTTTTCTTTTGCCCAGATATAATAATCCTGATATTTGCTTTTCTCCTTTTCCCGACTACGCTGAAACCAAATATGTTCATCTGAAGTATGATTGACCACAAGATCCATTATGATCTTAATATTTCTTTTATGAGCCTGTTTAAGAAGTTCGTCAAAATCCTTCATCGTACCGAATTCCGGCATGATTGCTTGATAATCACTGATATCGTATCCATTGTCGTCATTTGGCGATTGATAAATTGGAGACAACCATAAAACATCAACGCCTAAATTCTTTATATAATCTATTTTTTCTATTATTCCCCTTATGTCGCCTATTCCGTCCCCGTTACTGTCTTTAAAGCTTCTGGGATAAATTTGATAGACAACACTTCTTTTCCACCACTGTCCGTTCATATATCCAGCCTTTCCCTGATCCTGCATACTTCTCTAATTTTGTCCTTACTTAATCTGTATATCATTTAAATAAACAAATGCCTGATTTAAATAAAAACCGCATTTTCCACCTTGATATCCGGGAATTCTTAATTTGATTTTTTTACAGTCATCCAACGAAACTTCCAGATATCGATCCATTACCTGTACCTCTAAAACATATCTTCGCCACTGATTGATTGAAAGGCTGACAAAACTAAGTGTTTCTTCCCCATATTTGACTTCCAGCCCTTCTTTTTCACGGTTCAGCAGAATGGTATACCCTTTTTCCAATTGGCTGTCCCAACCAAGCAGAAAACCGGCGTCTCTATTTTCCTCATATGGAGCAAAAATAATTCCTGCCTTTAGAGTAATGTCAAAATACGTTTTTTCAGTCAGCAGGCAGCCGTTTCCATGGCAATTTCCCTCCAATCCAAATACCGTTTCTCCCCAATTTCCGTTAACTATTTCTCTGAAATCATCATCTGCGCTCTTCATGCCTTCCTTCCATATGGAATTCAATTCATATATTTCTGTGTTTCTCAGAATACTGTCATTGCCAGAAGCCTCAATCCAATATGAAAAATCATTCATAAAAAACAGATTTGTCATTACTGCCATTCCATCATTAGCAAAGACCTCAATCTGTGAGTGATCAACCAGTATCTGCAGCTTTACCTGATCGAGCTCCGGCTGAAGAGAAACCTGATATTTTTCCAAAAAGTGTTCACAGGGAGCGTTCCCTGCCCCTCTTCTGTCTAAGTACAGCTCCTTCTTGCCAAAATCGTATCCTATTTTCACAGTCTCTTCCCGGTTATTTCTTATACATATTTCTCCATTTCCTTTTGAATCTTCTGATTGAAAACTGGTCACAATTTCACATAGTCCTGACTGAATATTTTTTAATATGGCTGTGTTCCCTGACAACACGAATTTATTTATTTGAGACACATTCTTTCGAATTTGCTTTAATTCTTCTACAGGTTTTTGAATTAAAAAAATTTCACTTTCCTCTTCTTTTAAAGTTAATTCTCTTACACAGCTAAATTGTCCTTTAAATGGATAAGAAGGCAGCTTATCCCTGTATTCCCAGTTATCCGCCCAGCCTATCATATACCTTTTTTTATTCGGAACATCATTCCAGGTAACTCCTGCATAAAAATCTTTCCCATAATCCAGCCACAAGGTTTTATGAGCAACGTTCCTATTGGTGAATGTCTTACCATTAAATTCACCGATAAAATACTGCATTCCGGTGCCTCCTGCAGGCGCACCCCGATTGACACTCACGCTTAAAACCCATTTTGATTTCCCGGCTGTCCCCTCCAATGGAAGTTCGAATAAATCCGGACACTCCCATACCCCCTCATGACTTCCTTCTTCCTCTCCAAAGGATCCCACATAAAACCATTTGGTCAGATCAAACGATTTGAAGAATTCCACATGATTTCCACAGGCAAGTACCATAATCCAGCACAATTCTCTGTCATACCATAATACTTTAGGATCTCTGAAATCTTTTTTCTCTCCGCCAGTTACCACCGGATTATAGTTATATTTTTTCCACGTTCTCCCCCTGTCACGGCTAAAAGCCATTCCCTGGCTCTGACAGGAATCGATATGCTCATTATAAGTATAAAATGCAGCCATAACAGCTTCACGCCCTATTTTCAGTCCACTTGTATTATTCCAGTCTATCACTACACTGCCTGACCAGATCTGACCGATCGTATCTGGAAATAATGCTGGTTCCAGATGTGTCCAATGGCACAGATCACCGCTTACAGCATGCCCCCAATGAATATGGTTATTGATATTATACTGGTGAAACAGGTGATATTCCCCTTCATAACAGACAAGTCCATTGGGATCATTAATAATATTTGTCTCTGCAGTATAGTGGAACTGCGGACGATATTTTTCTTTAAAATAAGGTTCTTTTTTTCTCATACTTGTCACCCCTTGACTGCTCCTGCAGATAACCCTTTCACAAACTCTTTCTGGAACACTAAAAATACCGCAACCATTGGCAAAAGACCTATCATAGCTCCTGCCGCCAGCAAATTATAGTCCGCGCCATAAGTTTGAAAAAAGCCGGATATGGCGAGAGGTATTGTATGGTAATTCTGGTTTTGTAAAAAGAATACCGACTGCGCATAATTATTCCATATTCCCACGCCCTGCATAATTACCACTGTTGCTGTCACCGGTTTTAGCAGCGGAAAGGTTATTTTCCAGAATGCAGTAAAATAGGTACAACCGTCAATAACCGCTGCTTCCTCCAAGGATTTGCTGCTTGAATGAATAAAGCTTTCATACAAAAAAGTGGATATCGGAAGGCTCATACAGGCAAGCAGAAAAATCATAGCCCAATGAGTATTGATTCCGTTGATTTTCCGCATGATAATGTACAATGGGACCGTATTAATAATTCCGGGTACCAGCATACTCAATAGCATAGCATTAAATATAAAACGATTTATACGACCACCGATTCTTGCAGCCGCATATCCTGCGCTGGCAGAGCAGAAAACCAGCAGCACAATCGCTCCTCCGGTATTAATAATCGAATTTTTCATAGCATTTCCCATATTTGATTTCGTCCATGCATCTGCGAAATTACGAACATTCATTTCTATCGGAAACCATTCCTTTGCCAGTTGATGCCCCGGCGTACTCAAAGCCAGATAAAACATTACGTAGAAAGGCAGCAAAAACAGGAGGATGATAGCAATGATCAGAATTCCTCTGCCTAATTTTCTCTTTTTTTTCACATTTCCACCTCTTTCCTGTTGCTCCATCTCATTACAAAGCCGATCGGTATTACAACCATGATAAACATAATAATTGCTACCGCAGTCGCATATCCTGCAAATCCATTAAACGACATCCTGTAAATATAGATACTCAGCGATTCAGTCGCATACCCGGGACCTCCCATGGTTAAGGACATAATAATATCGAAAACAGCCATAGAACCGATAATATTCGTTAATATATTGACTTTTGCTGACGGAAGCAGCAGCGGCCACGTCAAATATGTAAAAGTTTGAACAGCATTCGCCCCATCAATTTTTGCAGACTCATACAATTCTTCCGGCACATTTTGCAGACCAGCCAGATAAATCATCATAGGGCCTCCCACAAACTGCCATAAGTTTACCGCAATGATCAGCCATAATGCCTTATCCATATTGCCCAGATAATCGCGATACAGATATCCCATATTGAGGGCACGAAGAGTCTTATCCAGCACACCAGTCTGAGGAGACAGGATAAGAGTCCACAAGTATCCCATAATTAACGGACTGATAATAGTCGGGAGGTATACCACAGTTCGTGCCAGAATTCTTCCCTTTATTTTGGAATCGAACAGCAATGCCAGCATCAGTCCGAAAATGTTTAGCAAAAATGGACTGATAAGTCCAAAAATCATCGTAACTTTAATAGCATTTATTGCTCTGTCGTCGTGAAAAAAGCGGATAAAATTCGACAGTCCAACAAAATTTTTTTCTTCCGAAAATCCATTCCAATCAGTCAGACTTACTCCTATTCCCTGAATCAAAGGTAATAGAAAAAATGCTGCAAAGAGAACAGCTGCCGGCAGTATCATATATTTATGTAGATTAGACATTATCTTATTTCTTATTTGACTCATTTATACCCTCCTTTAAATAATGCGGAATGCATCGCATTCCGCAAGTATTTTATTGAGCCTCATATGATTTTTTCCAGTTTGCCTCATATGCTTCTACAAATTCTTCAGGAGTATATTTACCGGCAAACAGTTCCTGTACCATAATACCGATCGCATCGCCGCCAAAGCCTACAGGCTCATACACACTTCCAAGTGCTGCTGCATCCTTAAGTTCTTCCTCTATACCATTGTAGATTGGTGATAAAACCGCCTTTACATCTGTAAATACGGAGGGAGCCATTCTGGTTTCCGCATAGGATTTCTGATTTTCCGCCTGGAAAAGCCAGTCCAGAAATTCTTTCGCTTCTTTTTGGTTTTTAGAGTCAGAAGCAATATAATAAGTGCTGTCAGGAGCCGACACATATGCCGGTTTTACATCATCTTCCATTGCCGGAAATGCCATAAATCCTAATTTGTCTGCCATTTCCGGATTATTCTTCTCAATATTACTTAATGAAAACAATCCCTGGAAAATCATAGCGGCCTCACCATTAGCCATCGCGTTTACCTGGTCATCATAAGTTGCAGTCAGAACGTTTGAATTAATCAGTTCTTCTTTTTGAAGCGTCATAAGTCCTTCCACATATTTCTCATACGGTCCATCCGGTTCTGCCATTTTCATTTTTTCAATCTCACCCTGGCCTGCGATTCTATTGTACTCTATAATTCCTAACTTCTGCCGTTCGACAGCTCCCGGAATATCAGCAAACAGCATCCCCGTGGTCCATGCTTCTTTTCCAGCGAAATATAACGGAACAATCTCCTCTTTTTTCTCTTTAATCGCCCGCAGTACATTTTCAAATTCACTCCAGGTTCCAGGAGATGTGAGTCCTAATTCGTTAAAAATGTCCTTATTATAAATAATTCCTGTAAAAACCGTATTAGTAGGAACGAAATAATTTTTTCCGCTGATTGTATCCTTCGCTATTTCTTTAATAGATGGATCAATCCTGTCCCACCAGTCCGAATCAGATAAATCCAGGAATTTTCCTGCATCAATCATCTGCTGATTGGCCATTGTTGTTATATCTGGTATATCCCCTGCTGCAAACTTTGTCTGCAGTGCTGATGTCCCTTCTTTTAAAAATTCATGTTCCACAACAATCGAATCGCTTTGTTGATTAAATTGTTCAATCGCATCGTTATACCAGTCCACCATCTCCACATTTCCATTAAAAAATTTGACAGTTACCTTCGTCCCTCCTGATTTTTCCGTTTCTTCGCTCTTTTTTGCCTCCCCGCTGCAGGCGGTCAGGCCAACCGTCATAATTCCTGCTGCAAGCATAATCAGCCATCTTCTACATTTTTTCATGCTAAGCCTCCGTTACTTTTTATTTGATATCTCTATTCTAACTTACATGTCTCTCAATATAAATCCCTGCTTTTTCCAATCATGGTACTAATTTTTATCATTATCCTATCTAATCAATTTTCCTGTGCTATAATAATTTTATAAATGATGAAAGGGGACATTATGATGAAACTAAGACCGCTGTCTGATAAACCATATAAAGGGAACAGTATTGCTTTTACACTATCCGTTGTTGTAAGCATTCTGATCCTGATTTCCGTATTCCTGACTTCTATCGTATCCTATCATCGGTATACCAGAAATTTTCAGGAACAGTTTTCCCAAAAGACCAGTCAGACATTAGAACAGCTGTCACTCAATATTGATACTTATTTAGAAGAATTGTTTCACTTTTCACTGTTCCCTTACTATAACGATGATATTATGACTGCAATAGAATCAAAATATGACAATGAACTGGATTCTTTAAAGCAGCGAAGGGAAATAGAAAGTTTTTTAAATCAGATAATGGTTATGCCGAGAAAAGATATCACAAATGTCTTTATTCTTACTGACGAAATCTATTATAGCGGCAGAATGCCTAAAAGTATTAACTACTCAGAAGATTTTACTCAATACAGCTGGTATCAGAAGTGCATGAACACTCAGGATGTAATCTTCATACCAACTCAGCTTGAACAGCTGGTCAGCTATCCTAAACAACGCGTCTTTTCCATTGCCAAACAGCTTCGAAGCATAAAAAATATCGATCGGATCATCGGTGTAATAAAGGTCGACGCCAGCTATGAAGGGATTGAAACTATAGTAAAAAAAATATCAATGGGAAAGGATGGCGGAATTTTCATCATTGATAAACATAAAAATATCATTTACAGTAATATTTCAAAAGAAAAATCAGATTTTATTGCCAATTCCCTGCTCCAGACACCATCATCGTTTGTCCAGTCCATAGACCGCAAAGAATACTTAATAAATACGGCAGTCATTGAAAGTGCCGATTGGACTGTTGTTGGCCTCAGTTCTCTCGATGAGCTTAATCTGGAAGCAAGAAATACCCTGAATTTTTCCCTTGTTCTGGCAACACTTTGCTCTCTGGGTGCAATCGTCATTATGCTCTTTTTTACTAAACGCTTCCTAAATCCACTTATGGAGATCGTCACTCTAATGAAACAAGTACGCGAAGGAGATTTTGGCGTTGTATTTCAGGGGAAAACCCAGGGCGAGATAGGATATTTAGCCTCCTCCTTTAATTCCATGGTCAGCACAATCAACGATAACATAAACAAGAATACACAACTGATCAAAAAAATCTATGAAACAGAAATGCTTAACAAAGAAGCCCGGATCAATGCATTACAAAGTCAAATAAAACCGCATTTTCTTTATAATACATTGAATATGATCAGCATCGAAGTACAGCTCGGAAAATATGACAATGCTGTTGACAATATTGATAAACTGCATTATCTCCTGCGGAGTATGGCAAAATGGAAAAAAGATGTATCTCTCGAAGAAGAATTTAAAATTCTGGAATCCTATCTTGGGATACAAATGTGTCGTTTTGAAAATCGTCTCGAATTCTTTCTGGATTTGCCAGACTTTTTAAAAGACGATCGGATTATTCCATTCATCCTGCAGCCACTGGTAGAGAATTCTGTTGTTCATGGTTGTGAAACATTAACCAGAAAAACAACAATTACTGTAAAGGCCTGTTCAGATAAATCCTCTTTATATATCTCTGTCAGCGATAATGGCTGCGGAATCCCTGCCGAGCGTTTATCTGTACTCCAGGACCAGTTGTCGGACTGTTCGGCCAGTCTTGATCATCAGCCGGATTTTGCAAAAGATGGAGAACATATAGGGTTAAATAATGTAAACAGACGAATCAAACTTACTTACGGCTCAATGTACGGCGTCACATTAAACAGTGAATATCAAAAAGGGACTCAAATACTTGTTAAACTGCCCCTGATAGAGAAAGGATCATAATATGTACAGTATTTTATTAGTTGATGATGAGTTACTTACATTACAGTATCTGGAATTAATGATTCCACAAATTGATCAATCCTGGAGCATTGCCGGAACCTGTTCCAATGGAGCTGAGGCCTGCACGTGGCTGACAAAAAACCGTGCTGATTTAATCATAACAGATATTAAAATGCCGGAGATGAATGGCCTTGATTTCTGCACCTGCGTCAGGCAGCTTTATCCTGAACAGAAAATTATCATTCTGTCTGGCTATGATGACTTTCAATATGCCAGACACGCTATCCGTTATGGGATAAAAGAGTATATTTTAAAACCAATTTCAAAGACAGAACTTAAATCAGTGCTCCAACGAATGAAAGAACTCATAATAAAAGATGAAGAGCAGGCCGCCAATTACCACAGCCTTCTTGAACTTTCCAGTGAAGGAAAAATTCAAATAATTGCAAAATTTATAAAAGCAGTAATTTCAGAATCTAATGTTGAGGTTAAATCCCTGTACCCATGCCTTTGCCGCATGAAAATCAGTCTTTTAGACGGTCCCGGTATTTTACTGCTGCTTAGTCCTGATGACAATATATTGCTGGAACACGGAATTCCCGTTTACGATTTACCGTTGTTTAAATATATTGTCAATCAGGTTGCCCATGATATCTGCAAAAAACATGCGAATATGTGGACATGCCTGGATTCTGAAGAAAACACGGTTATCCTGATCTCCGAAGAGGAAGAAAATATCTTTCTGACTGTGCAGACAGTATATTCGCAGATTAAGGATTTGGTCATCCGGCACTCGTGCATCAGTTTAAGCGGCGGTGTCAGCAGCGTTTTCTCAAATGTTTTACAGATGAATCATGCCTACAAAGAAGCCTCTTCCGCTCTTAACCAACGCTTATTTAAAACGTATGGCTGTATTCATTCTTTTACAGATATGAATTCTATTGAAGTGGAACATCAGCGGTTATTATGTCAGTACAGTACCTCACTGAGCACATATTTGGTCGAAAAAGATCTTATTAATATGAAATCCATGATAACTTCTTTTGTAAATTTAATTCCTCAATATACGCCACATACAACGCTCAGTTTTGGAGTATTTTTAATTAAATCTACAACAGGGGGAAATTTCTTCTGGAAACCTGAGGATATTGAAAATGCCTGTGTAAAACTTTTGCAGACTACTGCAGATAATAAAGCCGATGTCATATCGTTATATCATTCTATTGCGCTTTCTTTATCTGCTTCTACTGCCCCTGACACAGAAGATGCAGAGAAAGAGCGCAGTGAAAATGCAATTGTCTCCACGGCCAAAGACTATATTGACAAAAATTACTCTAAGCCAATTACACTTGCGCTTCTGGGTGAAGTGACCGAGGTGTCTCCCAATTATCTGAGTACAATTTTTCATAAAGTGCAGAAAGAATCATATATTAAGTATCTGACCAGAGTCAGAATGGAACATGCAATCTTATTGATGAAAAACTATCCAGAATTAAAAATCTATGAAATTGTCGAAAAGGTTGGATATATCAGCGTGAAGAATTTTTCCTATGTCTTCAAACAAATATATGGAATCTCACCAGGGAGATTTCAGCAGTCATTATGATGGCAGCAGCGTCACAGCCAGCGATAAGCATGACTGCCTTATCTCTAATTCTGATGGGAAAACCTGCAATTCTATGAAAATAAGAAAGACGCCAAAATATATTCCAATTTTGACGTCTTTCTCTCTGAATAATAAGGCCAAAGCCTGACACCATTTCCGGATTTCTCCTGATTGTCTTTCCATTTGCCTGGGTGATTGAATCACAATCATACTGCAGACAATCAACAACAGTATTATGATATAAAACCAACCTGTTTACTGATCAGCTCTATCTGTTCATCTTTTTTCTTATTATACTCCACCTTCTTCTCCTCGAAGTAATTTCTCCCCTCACTGTCAATAGATACAATAAGCGGCCCAAACTCTTTTACACGGCAGTTCCACAGTGTCTCCGGCATTCCAAGATCCAGCCACTCTGCACGCTCGATTTCTTCCACTTCCACCGCGGCTACTACGGCATTTCCTGCCGGAAATACGCAGTGGATTGCCCCGAAATCTTTACATGCTCTGGCGGTTTCTTCCTTCATTCCGCCTTTTCCGACAATAACACGGACTCCTGTTGTTTTTACAAATTCATACTCGAACTTCTCCATTCGCATAGAAGTAGTCGGCCCAACGGATACCATTTCATACGTTCCATCGTCATGAGGACGAATAATCGGACCGGCATGAAGAATTGCTTCATTTCTCACATCAACCGGAATCTGTCTTCCTTCTTCCACGACTCTTCTGTGAGCCACATCTCTGCAAGTTGTAATATGTCCGTTTAAGTAGATGATATCTCCAATATGGATATCTTTTAAGTCCTCTGCTGATACAGGTGTTGTTAAGATTTTCTTTCCATCCATTATTTCAACCATGGTAATCTCCTTTATTGATTCGATTCTTCCCACCCTGGGAATGCATTTTACGGCTGCTTGATTTTACGCTTCTTGATTTTACGCTTCTTGATATTCGAATCCGGTATGGGTTGTCACCTTAAAATTAAGGTCTTTATCAAATACAATATGGCCTCTTCTATGGCTCCAGCATCCTACATTTACTGCAACACCAATCGCAGACGGATGGCGGGCAGTATTTTCAATGTTTACACCCATAACGGAATAGCTTCCGCCCATTCCCTGCGGACCAATACCAATCGCATTGATTCCATCCTCCAGTAACTGTTCCATCCTGGCAGCACGCTCATTCTCATTGTGTGATCCAACCGGTCTCATAAGAGCCTTCTTAGAAAGCATTGCTGCTGTTTCTACACTGGTCGCCACGCCAACGCCGACAAGAAGCGGCGGGCAGGCATTTAATCCATAGCTTGTCATTCGATCCAGTACGAACTTCGTTATACCTTCATATCCTTCGCCCGGCATAAGAACTGTTGCACTGCCCGGAAGTGTGCAGCCGCCGCCTGCCATATAGGTGTAAATCTCACATTCATCAGAATTTGGAACGATATCCCACCATACAGTAGGTGTTCCTTTCCCAACGTTCTTACCTGTATTATACTCATCAAACGTTTCAACCGAATTGTGGCGAAGTGGGGCTTCAAAAGTAGCCTGGACAACTGCATCTTTCAACAAAACTTCCAGCTCATTGATCAGCGGAAAATTCGTACCGCATTTTACCCAAAACTGTAATACTCCTGTATCCTGACAGGATGGGCGGTTTAATTTCACTGCAAGATCCTGGTTGCGGAACATGGTCTCATAAATTGTCTTTGCCATTGGATCATCTTCCTTATCACGAAGTTCCTTAAGCTTGTCTACCACATCATCCGGCAGTTTCCTGGCTGTAAACCCAACAAACTGTGCCATAATATCCTGTACTCTTTTCACCTGTACTTCCTGTGTCATAGTTTAATCCTCCTGATATGTAATTCATTGTTTTTCTATTTCCTGATACCCATACTTCTTCCTGATTCCTATACTTCCTTATGGAAAGAACGGGAATGCGATTGGTAAAATAATCATGCTTACGATCGTTGCAATGATAACAAGTGGAATTCCTGCTTTCACATAATCTTTAAACTTGTATCCGCCAGCTCCCACAACCATCGTGTTCGCAGGCATTCCAATTGGTGTACAGTAAGCGCACGATCCGCCAATCACGCATGCCATAAGCACGGCTCTTGGATCAGCCCCCATTCCCTGTGCAATCGCCAGACAAATCGGCGCCATTAAGGCTGTAGTGGCTGTATTTGACATAAAATTTGTCATCACACAGCAGAGAATGAATACTACAAAAGTGAGTATAAACGGAGATGGATTGGATCCTAGCGCTCCAATCACAACATTTGCAATCATTTCGCCGGCTCCCGAGGAATCCAGGGCTGCTGCGAGAGAAAGCGTTCCGCCAAACAGGAATATTGTCTTCAAATCAATGGATTTGAGCGCCTGTTTCTCTGTAATTACTCCTGTTAAAATCAGAAGCAGGGCTCCGATACTTCCAGATATGTAAAGCTTAATTCCTATCTGCTTTTCAAAAATCATTGCAAGCAGTGTTCCCACTAAAATTACAAGTGACAATATCTTTTTCCACTTCGGTACACCTGAGAAATCTTTTGTTGTATCGAATGCAGTTCCGTCATCTTCTACATCGTGATTTGGTAATAACTTAAATCCAATGGTTGCATAGAAAATGATTCCGGCTGCAAGTATTGGAAAACCAACAATCGCATATTCAAAGAAACCAAATTTAAGTCCTAACGGTTCGAGTGTTGACTGTGCAATCATGTTTCCCGGTGCGCCAATGAGTGATAAATTTCCTCCCATGGCTGCCGCAAAGACAAGCGGCATCAGAAGTCTCGATCTCTTAAATCCCGATTTCGCCGCAATTCCGATAACAACCGGAATCAAAACCGCAGCCGTACCAGTATTGGAAAGTACACCGCTCATCAGACCTACAATCATCATGATTGCTACGATCAGACTTCGTTCTGTTTTTGCAAATTTTGTTACAATTCCTCCAATTTCGTTTGCCATCCCTGTTTCAAAGAAAGCACCTCCGACAACAAACATCGCTACAAATAGAATTACGTTCGAATCAATAAATCCGGCAAATGCAGTCTTCGGCTCCAAAACTCCGGTCACAATCAACCCTATGCAGGCAATCATAGATGTGAGTCCCAGCGGAATCTTCTCTGTCACAAACATGATGATAGCAAATGCGAGAAATAGTAAAGTGATTATCGCTGCTGTATTCATATGTTTCCCCTTTGATCATATATTTTTTTAGTTACGTTTTGTACAATCCCGGCCGTTTTGTACCTTGTGACTTTACTATACCTCATAACTTGACTTTTGTAAAATTTATATAATCTATGTTTAGTATTGGTTTTTTTAATACTATTATTTCATTCTTCCGCCAAACATGTTATACTGTTTCTGTATACTCATAATTGCTATTTTGATATGAAAAACAGGGAGTTTCCTATGACACTAAATCAATTAGAATATTTTTGCACCGTATGCCGGTATCACAGCATTACCCGGGCTGCAGAGGAACTATTTGTTTCCCAGCCAACCATTTCCCTTGCCTTAAAGGAGCTGGAAAAAGAATTTCAGCTTCAACTGTTTAACCACACACGAAACAAAATCAGTCTGACAAGCGACGGCGAACAGTTCTATCTGCGCGCACAGGATTTGTTAACTCAGACCCAATCCCTTTATACAGACTTTTCACTGCTTGGTCAGACAGTCCGGCCAATAAAAATCGGAATTCCGCCAATGATCAGCACTGTTTTCTTTCCCCGTATGATTGACAGTTTTCACGAAATCAGTGACACTCCCATCCAATTGTACGAATTTGGATCGGTTCGTGCCTGCAGCATGGTAAAATCCGGAGAACTTGACCTTGCAATCGTAAATCTTGACTTCTACGATAAAGACAACTTCAATTATCACGTACTCATGGAGGACAAAACCATCTATTGTGTCTCACGATCTCACCCGTACGCCAAAGAAACTGCTGTGACAATTGATATGTTAAAAGATGAAGCTGTCATCTTCTTAAATACGGACTCTGTCCAAAATCAGACCATCAACCTCCGATATCGCAAGGAAGGCTTAACCCCCAACGTAATCCTTTACTCCAGCCAGCTTTATACTACGTTAAACTTCATACGGGGCGGAAATTGCGGTGCCTTCCTTTACTCCACTCTGGCTGCCAATCCAAGAGATTTTGTACAGATACCCATTTATCCGGAAATAACAACTCAATTTGGCGCTGTCTGGAAAAAGGATTCTCTTCTAGGAACTACACAGGAGTTTATTGACTTTGTGAAGCAGTACGATATTACATCATATGTGTGATGATCTTATTTTTCAATCATCGAAAATGTTATCCTATAACTAGGATTGTACTATTTCATCACATAAGAACATTCAAAGAAAGCATGGCAGACTGTCTGTGTTACAGCCTGCCATGCTTTAAACTCATCCTGCCAATTTCAGGATTATCGGCTAACAAATATTATCTCACAATCCCACATAAAGCGGGAGACTAACTTTAGGCAAGATCCGAACTAGAAGAAACCACAGTATCCAGACTTACCATGGTCATGGAACGTATTGTAAGTTATGCTGCGGCACACGTATAGCATAGTATCCTCACATGTATCTTATTTTACGCTTTAGGAAATAATATTTCCAGACGGAACCAGTTGTCCGTAACCTCCACATTCATATATCCTTCATATTTTTCTACCGCATAACAAATGCTTTTCAAACCATATCCGTGATATCGCTTGTCTGCCTTTGTTGTCGACGGAAAATGCCCATCAAATTCCAGTTCTCCCTCAAAATAATTTTCAATTACTACACATATAAAATTATTCTTCTGTGATACCGTCACATGAATCAACCGCTTTTCTGCAGTGGTAACCTGTGCTTCATATTCAATAGCATTATCCAAGGCATTACCAAATATTGTACAAATATCCATAACATGAATTTGATTCAAGAGCGTTCCATCAGCAACAGTAATAAGAGAAATTCCCATATTTATACATTTTTCACTTTTGTTCGTAAGAATTGTATCCAATACAGAATTTCCTGTTTTATTTTCCGCTTCATATTTCTTGATTCCCTGTTCAATTTCATCTAAATATTCACCACGTTTTTCACCGTTTGATTCTTCCCTTAATATTTGAAGATGGTGCTTTAAATCATGGTACTTCAAATCAATTAATCTTCTGCTCTCCTGTGACATTCGATATTGGTTATACTGATTCTGCAAAATATTGTTAAGAGCAGTTACCTCCTGCCTTCTATCTGCATCCAGCTTCTGCATTTGAAGTGCTTCTAAAAGCAGCACGCCTACCATGCTGAACAAAGTTCGGATATTGAATATCTCCATAGTTCCTGTTCCTGTAAAGGGGTTGTTAAAGGACACGTAACTCATATTGCTTAGCATAAAAATTAGAAGTGTAATTCCCCATTCAAGCGCAAGCTGTTTTTTTGTAATCGAAAGCCACCTTTTCTCTGTATAACCCGGCATTATTTTTCGTTCTAAAGCAGTTATAAGAAGATATCCAAATAGATAAAAAAACACGCAAAAAAAGAAACTGAATATTTTTTCGCCAATATTATCAATAAAGTAATAATAATAAATTTGCCATTCGATTGCCGCCAGAAACTCCGCTTTCAAAAATCCTCTGGCACTTAAATATGCCGATGCTTTGATATCAATACCAAGGCAACTTCTGTTCAGAAAAATCATAGTAAAAATTGCCGCAAACATACCAAATAGCCACAGCACATTTGAGACCATTCCGCATAGCATCTGAATGACATATAATACTGGCAGCGCTGCTGCCAATTTGCATACAATCTTACTTATCTCGTTTTTGTTAATCAGATTTCTGTATGCAATTAATATGGTTACACAGCTGAGCCACTCAGCGAGTGCAGTATAAGTCTTGGGTATATCCTGCATTTTCTCCTGTGCCTCCTGAATACATTATTTGGTCATAAAACTGACAAGTGCTTTCATAAACTCCACTTTTTTCCCCCGGCTTATTAACAACTGTGCATCGCCAATCTGTACATGTCCATTTTTTGTTCCCTGTACCTGACTTAAGTTTACCAGATTTCCACTGTTACACCGACAAAAGCCTTCCGGTCTTAATTTCTCTTCCACTTCCTTCATACTATAGACGGTTGTACCATAGTCTCCTTCTACTGTATGAAATGTCAACCTGTGTCCTTGACTTTCTATCCAAAGAATATGGCTGGAACAGATTTTTAAAACTCCGTCACGAAACTTCACAGTAATAAATACTTCTTTGTTTTTTTGCAGAGATCGAATTGCTTTTTTTAATGTTTCTGAAAAAGGGATGTATGAAATCGGCTTTAAAATGTAATCCAGCGCATCTACGCCATAACCTTTTATGGCATATTGGACCATGTTCGTAACAAAGACAATAATAACTCGCTCATCCATCTTTCGTATTGTTTCTGCCGCCGCTATTCCATCCATCATTTTCATCTCAATATCCATGAAAATAATGTCCAGATCCAAGGGATAATTGTCTGCTATTTCATACCCATCCCGGTATCTTAAAATTTGAAAATGTTCCTGGTATTCTCTTTTATACTGCTGAATGAACAGCGTTATTCTGTCTGCCCAAATATCTTCATCTTCTACTATTGCTATGTGAATCATATACGTCCTCCGAATTTGTATCTAATTGTAACATGATCATATTAAAAAAACAACCGAGGAACAAGACACCAGAAAAAACCACCACACTTTTTTCTAGTGTGGCAGTCCTTTCTACAATATAACATTATTTCTCTACAGTGGAAATCTCAATACATTCCTTTCTGCGAATATACCGTCTAATTACAATCACTTCCCAAATTACAAGCAATAATATAATAATCGTGTCTGCTGCCCATAAAATATTTACCCACATTGGGCTTCCGGTTGCAACATCCATTGCATTTGAATTTGCCAGCGCATACAAGTAATTATGTGCGGCATTTCTGAGTGCAATCACCGTGCCGGCTGATTCATCATCCCAATATCCTTTCTCTATAGATGCAGACAACATCTTATCAGTACCTGCACGAACGGACTCATTTGGATTCTGATAGTACTTACTTACTGTATCAAGTGCATCCGTCATCACACAGCCTACAAATCCCCATTCATCTCTAAGGACATTATTCATTAATTCTATACTTGCACCAACCCATTCACTTCCGATACCATTTTTAGAATTCATAACACCATTTGACTTTCCTTCTTTCACTGCTATTTCAAATGGCTTTAAATAAATTTCTCTGATTGCCTGTTCGGTCGACCATGTACAGATACCTTTTGCCCGATCTGTTTCAGAATCATTTAATGCAAAATGCTTAATATAGGTAATAACTCCATGTTTTCTGGCTGCGGCAACTTCATTTGCTGCCATCTTGCCGGAAAGCAGGCTATCCTCAGAGTAGTACTCAAAGTTTCTTCCAGAGAATGCGCTTCTGTGTATATTCAAACCCGGGCCATACCAGCCTGTCATACCATAGTCCGTCAGTTCCTGACCAATCCGATCTCCCATATCCCTTGCAAGATCTACATTCCATGTTGCAGCAAGTAATAATGGTGCGGTAAAACCTGTTCCCATTTTTCCGGTAAAGAAACTGTGTATACCAGAAGGTCCATCCGTATCCACTATATAGGGAAGATTAATGCTTTCTGTTATAACTGCATGGTAAGTTCCATCCGCGACCAGACTCTTTAGTTCCTCCACAGTCAATTGATCTAATAAGTCATCCCATTTTTCATTGTTATAAGCAAGACCTTCCATATCCTGTATGGTCAACCCATTATCTGCACCTGTTGTCGGCATTTCTGCATTTGGATCATCATATTCCGAAGCATCAAATGTTATAATAGAAGCATAATTTTCTTTTATTTCGTCTGTCATTGCAAAAACTGCTGGTCCTGCAACAGCTTCCTCATAATTTTCGAATCGATTCGCTCTGCTCATATAGGTAACATTGCCTTTTGATTCCGGGAACTGGTTTGTAGCTGCTACACTATCATTTGAACGGCTCCCTCCATTTTCCTCATCGTAAATAATATCTTCTGGTACATTTGTCTTATATGTGTCTAACACCGTATGTGAATTACTGCACAGGTTAATGTCATAATCCCCAGCCTCAAGTATATAAGCACCCTTTTCACTTTTAAGACATTCAGAATCATAGGATGCCATATCTTCATAATTAAATTCAATGGTTACAGTCTGAGACGCTCCTGGGTCAATCATATCCGTCTTAGCGAATCCAACTAAGTTTACTGCTGCCTTTTCTATGCCTCCATTCGTATATGGAGGGGTATAAAACAGCTCAGCCACATATTTACCGGCAACTTCTCCGGTGTTTTTTACAAGAACATCTACCGCAATCCTGTTCCCATCATCTTTTACATCATCTATACTGGCTTCAAAGCTGGTGTAACTAAGACCATATCCAAATGGATATTGCACCGTGGAATCATAATCAATGAGCCCTTCTGCAGCAGCCGTCTCATAAAACTTATATCCTACATAAATCCCTTCATTATAATTAACAAAAACCGCTTTATTATCTTCACTGCCTGTTACATCTGCGTAATTCTCATACGTGAAGCTGCCAAAATTATTGATTATCGGCGTGTTTAATAAGTCATAGACAAATGTATCCACCAGATGTCCGGAAGGATTTACTTCACCGTTTAAGATCTTTCCAAGAGCTCTAAATCCAACCTCTCCGGGACTTGGGCACCAAACAGCCGCCTTTATATTATCGTATGTATCAAGCCATCCCAATTCCATTGCTGCCGCAGAATTTACAACCACAATTATATTTTTAAAATTTTTGTTAACTTCATTTAATAATCTAATTTCCCGATTGGTAAGTTCAAGGTAACTTTTTGATGCATCCAGATCATCATCCTGTGTAGAAAAAACAATGGGATTGCCCTGTTCAGCTGTCAAGTAATTGTTTTCCTCGGACAAACTCATTGGAAGGTCTCCGCCTTCTCCACTTGCTCTGCTCACAACTACTATGGCAATATCCGAAAACTGTTTTGCCTCTTCAAAAATGCCTTCTTTCTGATATTCATCCATAGTTGGCTCTGGAACTGTAAAGTCTTCATCTGCAAAGCCTATTGAAGGACGTTCTGATCGATAACCTTTATAAAAATTTTCTATGGATTTGTTTGTTTCAAAACCTGCTTCTTCTAACCCTTGAATCAGGGAAACTCTGTTTTCAGCTGAAGTGGAACCAGAGCCGCTTCCGCCATATACCGGATTGGTTGATGACCATCCAAACACATTCACTTTACTGGACTTTGTCAACGGCAATGCTTTGTCGTCGTTTTTCAGCAGTGTAATTCCTTCTTCTGCAATTTGTTCTGCTGTTTCCACAGAATTCTGCTTATGCTCATCGGAAATTTTGCTGGTACCGGACAACAGATTATTTACAATAGAATACTGCGGTCCCAGACAAATCCATGTTATGCTAATCACCAGTGCCAAAAGCATAGCTACACATCCTTGTACGGATACCAGCTGCCTGCAATTAACCTGTTTTAAAAATTTGCCTGCAATAACACAAACAAGTCCTGCAATCAGAATAACCCCGCCAATCATTAACTGCAGGCTGCAATTTTTTATAGCTGCAATGACATCCACCATCTGAACAGGAACACTGCCATTGAACATCATATCATAGATTCTGTAACCTGCCGCTGCCAAGACAGCCAGAATCACCACCGTAACTGTTATTTTTAACCAATTATTTTTCATTTTTCCCTCCTGCTATTCTATATTTTGCTTCTTTTTCTTTTGATTTTGGCATAATCCAGAACTTCATACTTGGATAGCTTATAAGTACCTGTACCACAATATTTATAATATTAGCCAATATTGGGGCCATCCCTCTCGTCATACCCAAGCCTATTAAAATCTTTTGACTATATGCCGGCAAAGCCGCCGATATAGTTACTATTATTATTACCATGATTACATATTTAGGTAATGCTGTTTCAAATTGCACATCGGATTTGAATACCAGATTCTTCTGTACAAAATAGTTGACAATCTGCGCGGCTATTGTGGCTATAAAAAAACTCAGGAATCCACAAAGCATTAAACTTTCCGGCGTCGTATAATGAAACATCAGAAAAGAAATCGGGGTTTCATTTAATCCTTTAAAGATAAAACTGGTACACAGCCATATGACAATAAAATTAGTTATTGTCGCGCAGTTAGCCAGCAGATTAAACATAATAAATTCTTTCAAATCGGGGTGCCTTTCCATCCATTTCTTCATCTGTTACTTAATCACTCTCCCTTTTCAAATCCAAATGCATAGAAATTAATATACCCAGATCCTCTATATCGAAAATAAACTGCCTTCTTCCCTTTCCCCATTTTTAAATTGGAAGAGAAAGTCATACGTTTATTTTCAGATATACAAATTGAAATTTCGGCACAGTTTGTGATAAAGTCTTTGTTGTCGGCTACCTGTACCGTACCCTTTGCTTTTCCTCCAATATCAATCTGTATTCGATTCGCCTCCCCCATATCAAAATACTTATATCCGGCGACTGCACCATCCCGCATATTTGCAATATATTGATCACCATTACTCTCCCTGTCTTTTCCGCTTTGGGTAAAATATGGATGGTTTTTAAACCGTTTTTTTGGCGCTCTGCAGTCATAACGCCCCGTTCCCTGTGATGACCACAAATTGCAGGCTATCCTGGCATCGTATTTGCCCAGTCCTCTAAGTGGCCCATCGTTAAGCCCACAACTCGTCACCTCTGCCTGACAAAACTTTCCGTCTGCTGTCAACTCTATTTTTTCCGCACATGCCTGCCTTGCATAAGAACTTCGATTAGTCTGCCTATGATAAAAGACGTACCATTTTCCACATACCTCCAGTAATCCTCCATGGGTATTACCTAAGTAGTTAGAGGCATGTTTTTCATCTTCGTTACCAGCCAGTCCCAAATCTCCAATGTCTATCAGTCTTCCTTCAAAAGTGAATGGCCCCATTGGTGAATCAGACAAAGCATAACACAAATCATGATTATGCTCTGAAGAATATACGAAGCAATACTGACTTCCTACCTTGCGTATGGAACTTGCCTCAAAGAACGCATGGTTTTTAAATGCTCCTGCTTTGCCCTTAATTGGGAATAAAAGTATAGGGCCTTCCTTAATGGTCAGCATATCCTGCTTCAGCTGAAGCACCACCCCTCCCTCATTTGTCAGGTTATGTCCTCTGGAGGCCACAAATGGAACCTTCACCGCAAAACCGGAGTAAAGATAAATCTTCCCATTGTCATCTACCAGTATGCCCGGATCAAATGGAAATGGTTCTCCGCTCTTTGTTCCCCATATATGCCCATCCTCGAAATGAACATATCCATAAAACTCATATTGTCCCGCTGGAGTATTGCAAACCGCAACTCCCATCCGTCCCATAAAGTCTAAAGCATAATACAAATAATATCTTCCGTCTGCACCCTTTGCCAGATCCGGTGCATATAATGACCGAAGCCCCAATTTATTACAGGGATCCTGCTTTTTTCTGTAAATTATGCCTTCATATCTCCAATCAGACAAATCATTTATTGGTGCTGACCAGCACACATAATCATTTACACAGAAAATGGGGGCTCCAAAAGAATCATGTGAACCATATACATATATCCTGTCATCAAAGACGTAAGGTTCTCCATCGGGAATATATTCCCAGCTCGGCAGATATGGATTAAAAGCCTGTTGTTTCACTACTATCACCCCTTTTTATCTTGTTTATTCTTAGAGAGATTTTAACATAAGTTTTCATGTTTTTTTATTCATTTCATAAATTGCTTTTTTCATTTCACAAGTTGTCATATATAATACCTCGCTCGGCCTTATCTTCCTTGTAGCGTGCCTGCTGTCGTGCAAGTGTTCTATTGCACACCGCTCTCCAGGATGATATACTGCTAATGGAAAACCATCGTCTTTAACTATTTGCTATCGCCGGGGGAGGAAAACGAATGATTAAAATTGCAGTCGTTGAGGATGACGAAAGCAGTGCTTCTTTATTGCAAAACTATATAGAACGGTACCAGCAGACCCATCAAACAGATTGTCAGCTGGTCTTTTTTAAAAACGGCCTGGAATTCATCAGCGACTATCTGCCTGTTTTCGATGTGATTTTTATGGACATTAAGATGCCGCATCTGGATGGCATGGAAGCGGCAAAAAAGCTGCGAAAGATCGATGAAGATACAGCGCTGGTCTTTATCACCAGCATGGCGCAGTACGCAATTCGCGGATATGAGGTGAATGCCCTCGATTTTATTTTAAAGCCCGTAAAATACTACGATTTTGAGATGAAATTGAACAGGGTGATCCACTATATAGAAAAACATAAGGACACTAAAATAACGATCAACACCGGAGATATGATAAAAAGAGTCTCTGTTCGTGATCTCTATTATATAGAAGTCATCAACCACACTCTGATCTATCATACAGAGAACCATACATACCAGGCATACGGACAATTAAAAAACATAGAAGAAACCCTGGTACCATGCAATTTTGCAAAATGTAACTCCTGTTATCTCGTAAACTTAAGGCATATTACAGAGGTTCACCCTAATTCTATTCTTATCGGTAATGATGAAATTCCAATTAGCCGGCGCAGGAAAAAGGATTTCATGAAAAGCCTGGCTGATTATATGGGAGGTGGTTTCTAATGGGTAACATCAAACAAACCTGGCTGTTTCTCAATTCGTTTCATATACAGATTCTGGCAGCAGAACTGTTATTCTGTCTGAAGCTGAAACGTCAAAAAAACTTTTGGCCGACAATGATTGCCGGGACAGCGCTTTACTGCCTGCTTCCCTATCTATTGCCCGAAAGTTTTTTCTGGTCCGGATTTCGTATCGGCAACTGGTTTACTTTTGGATTCCTTATATTACTGGTACTGTCCCTCGTTCTGGTATGGTACTGCTTCGAAATACCCGGGGGTAAATACCTTGCATTTTACGGAACCGCTGCCTGTGTGATCCAGCATCTCGTCCACACAGTATCGAAAATATTCGATATGTCACTCTCGCTTGGGGATACCATGACGAGTCAGTTCGTTCAGCTGTTTCTGGCCGTAATCCTTTATCTCGTATTCTATCTGGTTTTTGTGCGCCGTTTGGAAAAGGGGGAGGATATCGCCGTCAAAAACAGTTATCTGACCGCATTTACTTTATTTTCCATGTTTATGGTATACTGCGTCAGCCTCTGGACAACTATGACAGAAACGGAAACCATTGGCTGTAATTTATTTGATTGTTTCTGTTGTATTCTTCTGCTGGTTCTCCAGTTCGGCATGTTTGAATGGGGAAATATCCAAAAACAAAATGAGATTATGAAGCAGGTTCTCCACATGGAACAGGAACAGCACGCCATTTCCAGAGAGACAATCGAACTGATCAATCTAAAATGTCACGACTTAAAGCACCAGATTTCGGCCCTGCGCTACACTGGAAGTCAGAGTGAGCATGACAGAAGCATAAAAGAGCTGGAAGACGCTATCATGATCTATGACGCTTTCGCTAAAACCGGCAATGATTCGCTCGATGTTATCCTGGCGGAAAAAGGACTCTACTGCGAGAAATTTGGAATCCGCTTCAGCTATATTGTCGATGGCAGCCGTCTGGGATTTATCACCCCCACAGACATTTGCTCCCTCTTCGGCAACGCGATAGATAACGCCATCGAAAGCGTCTGCCGTTTAACAGATGAGGAAAAAAGGATCATCAGCATGAACGTATCCGCCAGGGCCAACTGCCTCGTCATTCATATGGAAAACTATTTTGACCACCCTCTAACCTTTGAGGACGGGCTTCCTGTTACCACGAAAGCAGACCGGGACTACCACGGCTATGGTCTGAAAAGCATGAGCTTTATAACAGAGAAATACGGCGGGACCATGTCTGTCCGGTGTGCAGAAAATATCTTCTGCTTAAACATCATATTTCCATTGATTTAATAATAAAGGCAAAAAAACGTGCGCTGTTTGATGAAACAGCGCACGTTTTTTTGCCTTCGACCACTTACGCGGCAATTTCAGCCACATGCGAGACAAATCTCTTTTTTATGAATTTATATGATAATATATGGCTTGACAGTATATATTTTATCTATTTTTCCGAAAGTATTGAGCAGAAGCAGTGTTATATCTCAATATTTACGGACAATTTTCATGTGAAGGAGGAAGGTTATGAGGGTTACAGGAACATCACAACGTGTATGGCATGGACTTACCACAACGAGCTGCTGTCTTCTTGCAGTCGTACTGGGCGGGACATCGATTGCCGGCACCATGGAGGCGCGAATTAATTCTATTTTCGGCACGCAGTCCTCGAAAGTAGTCAGTGTCGATTCAGGGGAAGCGGAAAGCAGCATCTACTTTCAATCCGGTTTTACATCTGCCCGGGAACTGGTGGACTACAGGGAGGACTTGAACAAACGGATCGAGGAGGAAGGCTCCGTACTTCTAAAAAATGATAACAACACGCTGCCGCTGGGAACCGGAGGAGTCAATGTCACCGTATTTGGCATCGGAGGCGTCAGCCCTGTCTATGCCGGCGCCCAGGGAGGCGGCGTCATCAAAAATACGGACCAGATCGTCCCGATTTACCAGGTATTTTCAGAATCCGGCATCCGCATCAATGAGACAGTCCGCGACTGGTATAAGAAAACCGGTATCCCGGAAAACTGTGTGATCGACTCCACCGGAAGGGACGGAAGCGTCACCACCAGCGGTCCCTGGGATAATGAAAAGGTCGAGCTGGCCACCCGGTCCCGCGGCGCATTAGAGGCGGACGCATCGGCAGCTTTTGAGAGTTGGAGAGACAGCTATGCCTCCTACAGCGACGCGGCCATCGTCATGCTCTGCCGTCTGGAAGGGGAAGGCAGCGATTTAGAGGAAGGCAGTCTGGCCATCACCAAAGAGGAACAGGCTTTAATTGACGAGGCCAAGCAGAATTTCGATAAAGTGATCGTCCTATTAAACGGTTCCGCTGCCATAGAGATCGAGTCACTAAAGCAGGACCCGGAGATCGATTCCATTCTCTGGATCGGCGAACCAGGTACCCACGGACTTTATGGAGTAGCCGATATCCTTACAGGCAGAGTGAGCCCCTCCGGTCATCTCCCCGACACCTATGCAGTCAGTTCCACCTCCTCCCCAGCATGGCAAAATGCAGGCAGCTTTACCTTTGCCAACGCAGAGGCGGAGAATCTGGGAAATTACGGAAGCTACTATCTGGTTCAGGCTGAAGGTATCTACCTGGGGTATAAATACTATGAAACACGGTATGAGGATTGTGTACTGGGAACAGGCAGTGCAGCTTCTGCTGCAGGCGTTTCAAGCGGCAGTGATTCCTGGAATTACGGCGATGAGGTCTCCTATGGATTTGGCTACGGGCTGTCCTACACTACATTTTCCCAGACTCTGGACAGCGTAGAAGTCAATGAGGAAAACAATTCGGCAGCCGTCACGGTTACTGTGACAAATACCGGAAGCACTGCCGGAAAAGATGCAGTGCAAATCTATGCCCAGTCTCCGTACACAGATTATGACAGGGCGAACCAGATTGAAAAGGCAGCTGTTCAGCTGATGGCCTTTGACAAAACGCGGACTCTGGAGCCCGGAGAATCGGAGACGCTCACCATTGACCTCGACTTGAAATATCTGGCCAGCTACGATTACAAGAATGCAAAAACCTATATCCTGGAAGCCGGTGACTATTACTTTTCCATCGGCAACGGCGCCCATGATGCACTGAACCATATTCTGGCCGCAAAGGGCATGACGTCCGGTAATGGGATGGATTACGATGGAAATTCAGCAAACGCCTATCGATGGGCAAAAGCGGACAGTGATATGGAAAAATATGCCTTTACCGGTGACGGTGAAACTAAAATCACCAATCAGCTGGAGGATGCCGATTATAATTACTGGAAGCCGGGGACTGTCACATACCTCTCCAGAAATGACTGGAGCGGAACATGGTCCGATGGTTATGATGGACTGGAGGCGACCGCCGGGATGATTCCATGGCTGACCACCGAGCTCTACGATGCAGGTTCTTCCGATACCTCTTCGATTGTTACCGCTTCTGCAGAAACAGGCTATAACTTAATCACAATGCGAGGCGCTTCCTACGACGATGAGCTCTGGGAAAGTATCTTAAACCAGATGACAGCAGATGAGATGGCCCAGCTCGTCACAGACGCATGCGAGCACACCACGCCTGTATCAACAATCAACTACGGCGGCAGTCTTGACAAGGATGGCCCCATTGGATATGATGCCAAATTTAATACAGATGCAGAAGCAGTCTACCACATCGATGGTACCGAATCTGATTACATACGCAATTACAATTTCACCACATTCTGTACAGAACCGGTTCTGGCAGCTTCCTTTAATCCTGAACTTGCGAAAGAACGCGGAAGAGTGAACGGAGAAGATTCCCTATGGTCTGGCTACACCGAGATTTGGGCGCCCGGATGCAATATACACCGCACTCCGTATTCAGGCCGTAACTATGAGTATTTCTCCGAAGATGCCATGCTCACAAACTTGATGGCAACAGAAATCTGCGCGGAAGGACAGCGTTACGGCAGCGTAGCCGGGCCAAAGCATTTTGCCTTTAATGATCAGGAAACTAACCGCCAGGGCGTGGCTACCTTTATGAATGAGCAGGCCGCACGTGAAATCCAGCTTCGCGCCTTTGAAGGAGCCTTCCGTCCGGATGAAGGCGGTTCCATGGGCACCATGACGGCATTCAACCGTGTCGGAGTTACGCATGTCACATATTCCGAACCGCTCCTGGTCAATATTTTGAGGAACGAATGGGGATTTGAGGGTTACACAATCACCGATTTTGCGTTTAGTGACTTAATGTACCCTTACGCGTCCATCACCTCCGGAACCAATGCATTTGATAACATGATCAGCGATTTCTCCGCCATTAACGCCGAATCACTGACAAACGACTTAACGCTTCTGTCAGGAGTACGCGAGTCCTGCCACCGGATTCTATATACCTATGTAAACAGCAATGCCATGAACGGGGTGTCCTCCAACTCAACAATCGTGAGAGTCACTCCCTGGTGGAAAGCAGCGCTAAACAGCATCAGCATGGCTCTGGCAGTGCTGGCGGCGGTAAGCTTTATTCTGTACCTGTTAAATTTACGGATTCTCGTCCGGAACCGTAGGAATAAGGAGGGAAAATAGGATGAACCTTTTTTTTAAGAAACAGGCAGCCGGATTTTATATATCAGCCGTCTCCATCATATTGGCTGTGATTGCCATGATCTCTTACGCGGTAATGGCACAGGACGGTGAAAATACCCCTGGCTCCGTCTATCTTCTGACTCTGGCTGTCATAGCAGTTCAGCTGGCAGTCATGGCTTTCAATCAATCGAAAGCCGGAAAAACGTACTATAACACCGCCTCATTTTTTGCAGCCTTACTGTCCGCATTCTGTCTGGTACGTTTTATCACAGGCAGAATGGAATGGCTCGGCGGCCTCGCCGCCCATAATGCCAACTTTGCCCCTCTCCATGCCTCATTTTTTACCGCCGTCATCTTCTATGTGCTGACAATGACAGCCTGCATCGCCGCAAGTTTTTGCAGGCAGGTAAAAGAAGGGAGTTGAGCATACCACTATGAAATCTGTTCCTTTCAATAATGGGTGGTTTTATAAACACCTTGGTTCTGGGGAGGCAGCCATTCCGGCTGCCCTCCCTCATGATGCCATGCTCAGGGAAAACCGTTCTTCCTTAAGCCCCGGCGGCATCAATACCGGCTGGTATGAGGGCCATGACTATTTATATTCCAAAACCTTCAATATCCCGCAGGAATACGAAGGCAAAAAGATTATTTTTGAATTTGAAGGCGTTTACCACAACGCAGAAGTGATGGTAAACGGAAAAAAAGCAGCCTTTCGTCCATATGGATACACCAATTTCTATGTAGATACCGAAGGTTATTTAAACTTTGGCCAGGCCAACGAAATTCAGGTAATCGCCCGAAACAGCGATCAGCCAAACAGCCGGTGGTATTCCGGCGCCGGCATCTACCGTCCGGCAGTAATGTGGATCTCTGACCGGCAAAGGATTCTTTTAAACGGTGTTAAAATTCATACCGTAAGTCTCCATCCTGCTGTCATTGAAATCCGAGTGCTGACGGAGGGCGAAGGCGATGTGAACATTTCCATCTCTGACGGCAGAAAAGAAGTATTCTGCCGTTCTGCATCTGCCATAGGTGAACTTGTTATGGAAGCGGAAATTCCCGATGCCAGACTGTGGGAACCGGGGAAAGGCGGACTCTACTCCTGCCGTGTCACGTTTGTTACCGACGAAGAAACCGTAACATTTGGAATCCGCACCGTTACATACGGCAGCAATGGCCTCTATATCAATGGAGAACGGGTCATTCTGCGCGGCGCCTGCATTCATCATGACAACGGTCTGCTGGGTGCCTGTGCCTATCCGGAGGCAGAGGAACGGAAGGTCCGTATTCTTATGGAAAACGGCTATAATGCACTCCGATCCGCCCATAATCCCTGCTCCAAGGCTCTGTTGGAGGCCTGCGACCGGCAGGGTATGCTTGTCATGGATGAATATGCAGATGCCTGGTATATCCACAAAACCGAATACGATTACGTCCGATATTTTGAGGACTGGTGGCGGGAAGATTTAAAGGATCTGGTGGATAAAGATTACAACCATCCCAGTGTGATCCTGTATTCTACAGGAAATGAAGTCTCTGAAACAGCACAGAAGAAAGGAATACAACTGACGAAGGACATGACGGAATACTTGCATACCCTGGATGACCGTCCCGTAACCTGCGGTATTAACATCTTCTTTAACCTTCTAAGCTCCATAGGCTTTGGCGTCTACAATGACAAAAAAGCCAGAAAGGAAGTTAAAAAGGCTGGAAAACGAAAAGCAGTGGGCAGCGAGTTCTTCAACAATCTGGCTGGGCTCCTGGGTGATAATACCATGAAACTGGGCGCTACCCTTCACGGATGTGATGTGAAGACGAGAGACGCATTTGCCGCGATGGACATCGCCGGATACAACTACGGAATCCTGCGTTACCGTCATGATTTAAAAAAATACCCGAACCGTTTGATTCTGGGCAGTGAAACCTTTTGCAAGGATGCTTATTTATTCTGGGAACTGGCTAAACGAAATACTCGCATCATCGGAGATTTCGTCTGGGCCGGCATGGATTATCTGGGGGAGGTGGGTATCGGAGCCTGGGAATATAAAGACTACGCCCCTGACTTCTCCCACGGTCCCGGCTGGCTGTCCGCTGGATCCGGAAGAATCGATCTCACAGGCAAACCCCTGGCAGAAGCGGCCTACACCCGTGTAGCATTTGAACTGGAGAAGGGGCCTGTCATTGCCGTACGGCCTGTGAATCATACCGGTGAAAAACATTCACCCTCGGCCTGGAAGATGACTAATGCACTGGAAAGCTGGTCTTTCAGAGGCTGTGAAGGGCACAAAGCGGAGGTCGAGGTGTATGCGCGGGCACATTCCGTAGAATTGCTGATCAACGGTACATCCGTCGGAAAAAAAGCACTGAAAAACGCATGCCGCACGCTCTTTCATACAGCCTATGAAAATGGTGAGATCACGGCAATTTCTTACGATCGCTCCGGGAAAGAAATTGCCCGTTCTTCGCTTTTGACCGCGGGCAGGGAAACCGTGTTACAAGTCACCCCTGAACAACCCGAAGCCGCTAAGGGCGGACTCTGTTTTATCCGTCTGAAATACACCGATTTGAACGGTATCACAAAACCATTGGAGCGTCACCGGCTGCATGTCACCGTCACCGGAGGACAACTGGCCGCCCTTGGCAGCGCCTGTCCATATAACAGCGATGGCTGGCTTTCCGACACCACGGATACGTACTTTGGCGAAGCTCTGGCAATTGTTGCAGCCTCCAGTGGAGACGAAATCCATCTGTCAGCCACCGATGGTATCCACACCGGTGAAACTCGGGTGAAAATTACAGAAAGAAGTGATTTAGAATGAATACAACGATGGTAAACAGACACAAATGGCCTGCTTTCGAAAAAAGCCATCCAAAGTTGGCCAAGGTGTTGGTTCAATTTATAAAATTCTATCTTTTTTCGCTGCTGGTAACGCTTTTGCAGTATCTCCTTCTGACGTTTCTGCCCGGCATCATTTACCGGTCCACAGACTGGTGCGGAATACCATGCCAGCTTATTCACCTGCAGTTTGGGGTGGTGGATACCTATGTGTTTAATTATCCGGTAACCGGAGATGCATCGGGAGGGATGGGGTATTTTGCATCATTTGCCATCACCCTTTTAATTGCCCAGTGTGTGAACTTTCCCATGCAGCGAAATATCACCTTTCACTCCCACGGAAATATCTGGTACCAGATGGCATGGTATGCGGCTGCATGGATTGTCATCACAGTCACCTGCAGTCTGCTGATGTCCTTTTATATTCCGGTCTGCAGGCTGTATCTTCCGCCGGCAGTGTATAATCTTATTATTACGGTGATAAACGGCGGCGTCCAAATGGTGATCTATTTTCCCGTTTACAAAATCATTTTCCCAGAAGGAGAAACGGCGCGGAACTGAAATCCGAGAGGAAAACACTTTGGCTCTCTCAAAATATTTTCCTCCCGGTATCGTTTATCAATGCCAGAAAGGCAGCCGCATACTGCAATCAAATCTATCTTTTGGGGCATAATACAAAATTTCATAGCCGGATAGCCGGGCACACGTCGTCGCAGTGAGAAACTGAAGAAACCGAAAAATCCCAAATCACTTTCCACATTCACATAATGAAAAATCAGAAATTGAAACGGCATCTTGTGATGATTTGTAATCCATGCTTTCATTTTACTCACTCATCTCCTCCAGAAGCCTCTCATAACATCTGTTATCTCTGCGGTTTAAAAAAAACCGCAGAGTATCTGTTTTATCCCCTTAAAGAAATGCCCATTAATCATGAGCAGCATCCCATCTACCATGCCCATGCTCACCATCCCCCCTGTCATCTTGGAGATTGCACGGAAAGGAATATTATACTGGAACAGCAGATTTAAGTCCGGTGTTCCCGCCGCTTCATTCTTATTCTTCTTATCTGTCAGGATCTTATAAACCAGTCTTGCAAGACCGCTTTTTGCATAATACATCTGGCATACCACATCACTAAGACCTAATTCCCCAGCCCAGCCTCCAAAGGGCACCGGACAGTCCAGCAATAACTCAAACCGTTGCGATCATATCCCGCTCCGTCCGGGACATCTGTAAATAATGTTCTCCCGCCGGAAAGTTTAGCGATCTATCATCTTCACCTTTGATGTTCTTCCCATTAGCTCATAATATCTTCTCCATACGCTTAGTGAATGAAGCGGTATTGTTTCCCCATTAAGCTGAATATACTCTGTAATCTGATCTGGTAATAACGAACAATCATATTCTTTTCCAGCCTTAACTATTACCAAACCTGCCATTATATCTACATCTACATCTTTTATTGTAAATTCAAGAAAGTGTCTTGTTTTATACTATTTATTCAGTTTAGATGGTGCCAGCACTCCCATCGGCAAAAGCAGTTCTTTCAACAGCTCAATATTATCATCACAGACATAAGGTCAATATCATGAAACAAATCCGTTTTTCCTTTGAAATATAACAGCAAAGAGCCATCAACAGCCATACCACATGATTTTTATTTAGAACATACGCTATATCTGATAATACCTTCAATTTCTTATCTAATTCGTTCCTTTTATCTTCTCCAACTTTCCTTTTGTCTTTCCTCACACTTTTTTCGTTTCAATTCGAAACAGAATCAATTCTTCCTAACCTGTTGTTATGCAATGCAACAGTTACAATTGATATCAAAATCATAATGGTATCAGCGGCAATAACTCCGTTCCAAATCGTCTTCATTACCCCTAATTAGTAATTTCCCGTAATAAACTACCGGGAAGACTAAAGTCTCCCCGGCATAGATTTCTTTCATAGAACGAAATATTAATTTCCCAGCAAAAACCGCTTTTCTTCATTCTGAACGATTTCCCCTGTTCTTCTTCCATATTTTAAGCCTTTTTCTGCTGCAGCAGTCAACGCAGGACTGCTTCTGGCATACCCCATTGTCCGGATTGCATTCTTCATGAGACTCTCCTTATCCTGAGCCCCTTTTTCTGCAAGTGCAGCACATACGGCATTCTTAAGTTCCTGCTGGCATATTTCATCCGATGATCTTTTATCACTGGAGTTAGCCTCACTTCTGTAAATTCTATATTGATCCGGTTCCTGATCCCTGCGCCAATAGAACTTTACTCCGGCCTGTTTATTTATTCGCGCTGAAACCTTCTTCAGCGCCTTGTCTGTTGCTTCCAGTGTCTGTGGGCTGGATCTGGCGATATGAAATGCCCGCAGCGTTTTCTTCACCAGCCGGTCATACATAATCGGAGCCTCAGCATCAACAATCCGCTGCATCTTATCAGCAATCAAGGGCAGATTCTCCTTCTTTATGTAATCAACTGTAGACAAATCGGTAACTTCAACATCCGCGGAGATATATTCCTCTACACGGTATTCCATCTCTTCATGGTCTGCTTTTACAATGACATCAGAAGGTTCGTTCTTACCAGAAGCCACCTTGGCATCTGCTATAACAGGAACCGGATTCTGAGTCACAAAATATCCCGGATCAGCAGAGACTGGTTTCTGAACCAAAGTCATCTCATCTGAAGACTTTCCCTCTGCCGATTCGTCTGTATATGACACATCAATATTACGGTTTGTTTCCTTTACCTCTTCTGTCGGTTCCACCCTCACTGCCGGTTCTTCTGCCGCTGCAGCAATCTCCTCAGAATCATTTTTATGCCGGTCCTGATAAATCTGGTATGCTGCCTCCTTCCTTTCAGCAAGAAGCCGGAGCAGCCTGGAAAGCTCTTTATCACGGTTATCCCACCAATCCATCGTCCAGATCCGATGCAGCTCCCAGCCCAGTCCGTTCAGCACGCTGATCTGAGCCACTTCACGGTCCCTGGTATTCGCTGATTGCAGGTAAGATTCTCCATCCAGCATAATACCAAGAAGATACTCATCAGGATTGTATGGATTGACTACAGCGATATCCACCTTGAACTTTGAATGTCCCACCGCCATTTGATACTGGTATCCGGCATCCGTTATTGCCTGGCAGATATGTTCCATGATTCCCTGTTCCTTCTGTACCCTGGTCTCCACATATTCTCCCAGAAGTCTGCCTTTCTGTGCAAACTTCAAAAAATCCTTAAGAGCTTCAACGCCCTTCGACTTTGTTCTCTTAAGATCGATCATATCTTCTGTCATAGTAGTAAATACTATCATCTCGGTTCTTGCACGGGACACTGCGACATTCAGCCGCTTCCAGCCGCCCTCCTTGTTCAGTGGTCCAAAATTAAGTGACAGCCTGCCTTCTGCATCCGGACCAAATGCGATAGAAAACAGGATAACATCACGCTCATCCCCCTGGACATTCTCCAGGTTTTTGACAAACAACGTCTCTTCCCCTACATTCGCCCACTTATCGAAAGCCGCATCCTTCTGATACTCCTCCTGCAGCATATCCTCAATTAAGGTTTGCTGACTGATATTGAACGTGACCACACCGATGCTCTGATTCTTTCGTTCCGGATCTTCATACCTTCTGCGGATCTCCGCAATAATCGCTTTTGCTTCGCTTTCATTGACACGGCCTTTCCCCCTGTCAAAAAATCCATCTGCCTTAACGAGGCTCACCCGCCTTTCCCTGTCATTCACAGACGGGAATGTAAGCATCGAATTCTCATAGAATTCCTGATTACTGAAGGCAATCAGGCTCTCATGCCTGCTGCGGTAATGCCAGTGCAGATAGGCAGACGGCATCCCCAGCGCCAGGCAATCATCTAAAATACTGTCCAAATCTTCGATATCCAGATTGTCTTCGTCCACCGTATTACCGGCAAAAAAACTGGTAGGCGGCATCTGATTCGGATCACCAACAATGACTGCATTTTTTCCTCTGGCCAGTACCCCCACCGCTTTACAGGTAGGAAGCTGGGAAGCCTCATCAAAAATAACAATATCGAACAGATCATTTTCCGCCTTCAGATACTGTGCCGCCGAAATCGGGCTCATAAGCATACACGGGCACAATCTTGTCAGCACATGCGGAATCTGTTCAAACAGCGTCCGGATAGACAATCCTCTTCCGTTGCTGCTGATTGCTCTTCTTAATATATTCAGTTCTTTGCTGACTTCCACGCTGTCGTTCGATGTCGGCAGCTGATGTGTCAGCTTATAAAACATCTCATCTTTCGTCAGGTTCATAAATTCCTGATCCATTTTTTTAAACTGTGCAATCTTTTCATTGAACCCGATTCCCGTAAACCCATTTAGTACCGGCTCATTTTCAATCACCGACAAGATAATCGTCCTGTAGATGGAGCGCAGATACACAATGATAACCTCATCATGCGGCAGACCGGCTTCATAAGCAGCACAAACGGGTTCCAAACCTATTTGTCTGCACTCCGCAGCAAACTGCTGGTATACGATCCAATCTTTGATGGAAGCAGCATTTTCAAGAATACTGGAGCAAAGCCTCAGCCTGCTTTCCAGATAGTTCTCATCAGAATGGTCGAATTCCAGATCCAGAAGTTCCGTTGCTCCGGCCTCAGTTTTTACTACAGTATCCAGATCCATAGTCAATGCCCTTGCCTTCTGGATACAGGACTTCAAGGCTCCAGAAGCTTCCAGCTTCCGAATCTGATCTGAGTATTGTGACACAATCTGCAGCTGTTTCTGCACTCCTTTTTTATAAACCTGCAAAGCCTCTGCTGTAACGCAGGTTTTCAAAATCTGCTTCCATTCATACGGCAATTCTGCCTCAGCGGCGGCCATTTCCTGTGCTTCCTGCTGATAGAAGGTAATATCTGTCAGATAAACCGGAATCCGGTCCGTCTCTATCGTAAAAGCCGCAAATGCCTGCAGCTCTGCGGTCAGGGACGCCAATGCTTTTCCCTTACCAAAGAATTTTTTATTTGCCTGGTCATACTTTTCCCGATAAGAACTCATATCCATGCGAAGGAAATTTTCGTTCCATTTCGAAAGGAAATCTGCCTGCTTCGCTGAAAATACCTGCTGTTTTGTCAGATATGCTTCCGGCACCGCAAATTCCCGATCCACATTGTCTGTCTCACGCAAGAATGCCGGAATCGTTTCAGCCGCGATTACACTGGAGGCGTAATTACAGATGTTTCTGTACTCATCCTCTGTGACCGGAGCTTCAACCTCCATCATTGATACAAAATCTGACACATCTGTCTGGAATTTTATTAATGCATCTGTATATGCACAAATGATTGACTCCAGATCAAACTTCAGGCGCTGGTTATATTCTGTCTTATGAACAGCCATAAGTGGATGCTTATGTGGATGTCCAATCCCTTTTCCGGCTGCAACCAGACGTTCCAGGCTATAAGCCTGATGATCCAGATCACGTTCCGTAAGCGTTCTGGCATAAGCATGATCGAAACGGACGCTTTTATTCAGCTCCGGTAAGCGTTCTTGACAAGGGTACAATGCAAAGTGAAAAGTTTTAGATCTTCCATTCAATAGCAAGTTCGGTGCGAGTGGCCTCAACTTTTGAAACCAGCGTGTCAAGAACGCGCCGCCTGTCATCGAAGCTCACATCTTCCCAATGGCTTAAATATCCCGTTATGCTATCGACCTGTGAGGAAGAAACAGAGTTAGCGGTGAGGTCGGCCACCAGCTTTAACTGCTTTTGCCGTTCCGCGTCCAGTTCTTCAATCCGGCTGTTTGCGTATTGCAACAAAAGCGGGTTTGCCCCGGTCAGCGTGTCAATGAGCTTTTCAATCTCGCCCTCGATTTTGGCAAGTTTAGCGCGGGCGGCGGTCAGTTTGGGATTGTACCCCTCCGCCTTACTGCCTTTCAGCGTTTGAAATTCCCGCATCTTCTTAACCATTTCCTCATAGACCGATTTTTCCAAGTCGTGCTTTGTGAGAGTGCCGGGCCCTTGACAGCTTTTGTTTTCCATGCGTTGCTTGCACCGCATATAAGTGACACCGTTTGGAGCGTTCAGACTGGCCAGCGCATACCCACAGCATCCACACTTGATTTTCCCGGCCAGCCATGTATTGTGGCATTTGCGGCCATTCTGGAACGTGGTATTTTGGGACAGCTTGTGCTGGACGGCCAGCCAGAGGGACGAGGGGATGCGGCCCTTGTGGGGCGCAATCACCAGAATGTTTTCCTCCCCCTCGCGGCCCTGGTACAAGTAACAGCTAAATTCACCTGTGAACAGTTCCGGCGGGCTTTCGATTTTCGCGCCCTGGGCCTTGAAATATTCGTAAATATCCATATCGGCCTGGACGTAAACCGGATTTCTCAAAAGCTGGCCCACAAAGCCGCGCTTCAATGTCTTTCCATACACCATGATTTCATTCTCGGTAAAATACCGGGTAATGTCGCCGTAGGAGTTCTCCGGCTCGGCATACATTTCATACATAAGCTCGGCGTAGTCCATCTCAGCGTTTTCAACCAGCCGCTTTGTTTTGATACCGTCCATGACGATGGGCTCCGTATCAAAACCGTATGGAGCCCGGCCCCTCATATAGTAGCCCTTGGCACACCGGGAATAAAAAGCGTCCTGCACACGCATCTGGATGCTTTCCCGTTCCAGTTGGGCGAACACGATGCAGATATTGAGCATCGCCCGGCCCATCGGGGTTGACGTATCAAATTTTTCGGTGCAGGAGACAAATTCCACGTTGTACTGCTTGAACAGTTCCATGAGCTTTGTGAAGTCCACAATGGAGCGGCTAATCCGATCCAGTTTGTAAACAATCACCCGCCGGATCAGTCCGGCCCGGATGTCTTTCAGAAGCCGCTGGAAGTCGGGGCGTTCTATGTTCTTCCCGGAATATCCCTTGTCTTTGTATTCTTTCGCTTCACCGCCTTTTAGTTCATACCGGCAAAATTCAAATTGACTTTCAATGCTGATACTATCCTTTTTGTCAATCGACTGCCGCCCGTAAATTGCATCTATTCTATTATCCATAATTAGCTCCCTTCCGTTTATACGGGAGCCAACCTACAATTATATTATACCTCTGCCGCCCCCATTCAACAAGGATGCCTTTGACTACCCCCGCTGTCCGGCATATTTGCGGAACACGTCAAAAAGCTGTTGTTCCACCTCGCGCCTGCGCTTTTCCCGTTCCTGCGGGGGCAGAATGGGAGTAAGATTTTTAATAGTAATTGTCCGATCACCAAGTACAGCCGTTTTCATTTCGCTTTTGTATTTGGTCTGTGCGTGCATAGAATACCTCCCATTTCAGAAATGACAAAGGCCAGCACCGCGAAAGTGCTGGCCCTTGTTTTGACCGGGACTTCGGGACAAAATGTCTCGAAGCCAGCCGGAGCCCTGCTCATAAAGCAGGCCCCGCTTTCATAAGATAGAGGGAGGCCGCGCCCGTTTCCTTGACCTGTCCAAAGACAACCATACTCGGCGCAGCACTCCCACACAGCAGGAGACAGCGGCGCGGAGGGACAGGCGGCCAGCCTGTCCTGTGGCGGATCGTGGCCGTGGGATGGCCCGGCCCACCTGCGGCGCAGGTGTTGGTCGCTCGTTCTCTTGTGGAGAAGTCACCGCGCACCCGCCGCCTGGCTCCCCGCGCTATGCTCGGAGCCGCCGCCGTCCTGCTGTGGAGAGGTAGGCAACCTACCTCTCATATACCACCAGAAAAACAGGGGGTAATGGAGATGCTTTTTAGAAATTTTCCCGCAAATATTTTTTCATGCGTTTGATCCCGCAGAGGACGGAGCACCTAACGGCGCTTTTATCCACGCCCTCCTCGCGGGCGATCTCCCGATAGCTTTTACCGAGAATGAGGTGGGCATCCACCCGGCGGCCCTGGAGCTCCGGCAGGGAGTTGAGCGCGTTCCAGAGCCGGAAAAACATTTCCTTGCGATCCAGGAGCTCCTGGGGGCTGGGCTCATGCTGGCAGGCGGAATATTCGATCCCGTCATCACAGTCCAGGGAATAATATGCCTTGTTGTACCGGGCCCGCTCCACATAGGCGGCCTCCTGGCGTCTGCTGGCGGTGAGAGCCTCGGCCACCTCGTCAGCAACCTCGATAAATTGATCCTGTATGTACCAATAATAAAAATCTTTCAGATTGATGGTTGTCATAGCTTGTCCTCCATTTCGTTTTGTTCGGGTTGAGGGGAAACGAAATGGAGGGCCGGCGGGGAGCGGCACCTGGGAGGGCCGTCCCGCACCTTGGGACACTTTGTCTCAAAGTACGGATAACAAAATGCGCCTGCACGACATAAAGCCGCGCAAGCGCATAAATTGAGATATTCACCTACATTATAACAATTTTCGCAACTACGGTTAAAATATCCTTGTCCGGGGCCCTGGCTTTTTTTGATAAGTTAGAGGGGCGGGTAAGGATTGTGCGGGACACGACGTACCTCCTTTGTTACCGCCGTGTGATATAAAAAGGCGGCGGCCTTGAAATGGTTAATTTCAAAACCGCCGCTTAACTTTAGTTTAGGCGTGCATCAACACAGCCGCCAAGCCAACGGTTTTTTTATATGCCGTTTCCGTTGGCGGCTGATGAATAGCAACAAATTTTCAAAAAGATTTATAATGTGAAACCAATTTTTCTCTGTGCAGGCCAAGGGCAATCACGCCATTGTCCGTTATCCTGCTCTGCTTTTCCAGTCAATAGGTCTGTGGCGGCGTCTGCAAGATAACCCAGGTAACTTCCTGCGGAGCTGTCACCGCATAGCAATTTCCACATCAGACCGCCAAAAAGATAAGATTGCGCAAATTCGCGCCAGCTATGCAGTTCCTCAACAACCTTTTGGGAGAGATCCCACAGAATACCAACAGCCTCGCTTTCTGTGATCCAGCCTAAATAGCATCCCCAGCGTGTCAGCATCGCCGCCCGGCCAATATCCCATCCAGCCATAAAACCGGGAGCATATTGACCTTTATACCGTTGTGCAAACCTCCATGCCCGGCAGGTAGACTCACGGTCATCCTCGTCCATAGTTTCGTCCATGAGTTCCTCCGGCGAAGATGCCTCACTATAAAGCTGATACCGCAGGATATAACCCTCCTGCGCCAGATAACGGATCATGTCCAGCAGATCACTCCGGCCATCTATCCCCCAGGAGCGGCGCACAAGGGACACGATTTTCTGCTCCATAACAGGAATATGTTCCTCCACATCCATACTATCCAGATCGTGACTGTTAAGGGTCGATAAAATACCGGACAGCAGGATGCCAAAGCGTTCCCATTTTACATCGTCTTTTTGATATGGGATCGCTTCTGGCTCAGGCATGGCCTCAAGCCGGGCCATTGTTTCTTCCAAGGTAGTATAGAGCTTTTCTTCCAGTTCCAGATCGAATGAGAGTTCTTCCTCATCGTCCGCATCTTCCATTTCCAGCGTTTCCAGAGCAGCCGCAAGTATGCCCATATCTTCTCCGAAAAGCTGTCCCATCAAGTCCCCAGCAGTAGCTGAAGTTGCCTCAGCAACTTTATCATTTACCATCTTTTGCAGCAATTCCTCATTAACAGCCATTTGAGCCATACTATCTGGCCCAAACATCTGTCCAAGAATTTCTACTTGACGTTGAGTATTAGCGGCAATCTGTTCTTCCACTTCGGCGGCAGACACAGATGCGCCTTTTTCAGAGCTGGGAACCTCAATTTTGCTAATTCGTTCCTCGTTCTTTTCCATGGTTTCTCTCATAGAAGCGAGTGCCTGTTTCCTAATCTCGTCTATATCGAACATTTTCAATCCTCCTTGTCCGGGGGGAGCGGATGCCATGCCGGAGGTTTTTTGTGACGTGTAAATAGCTTTTTAATCTGCCGCAGAATTGCTTCTACGAAATGAAACCATAGATTTCCAACTATAAACACGATCACAAGAAACAGCAGGAACGCTCCGATTTCTCCAATAGGCATCTTTTACCTCACTTTGTTGCAAAGCGATTCATAAAGAAGTCGGTAAAAGCGGCCAATTCATCATCCTGTGATACATAAACATACAGCTTTTCATCTTCCAGCCAGTCATAGGCATTGATGCCAATGTATCCTTTTTTGTCTGGATAAATGATAAAAGCATCGGTAGGGTATTTGTTCCGATAGGCTTTCAAAATTTCAGAACGGCGATAGTAGGTCGGATCGCCACAGCCGGAAAGATCGGGTACTGTGGGAACAACCACAATCGTCTGGCTGGCTTCGTTCCAGCCGACAATTAAATTTCCGATCTTTGTTTTGCTCCCATGAACAAAGCCATAGTTAAACCGGCTCACATCCTCGGTATATCCGAAAATCAGTCTGTAATTGTCCCCGTTCTCTACAACCTGATTAAATAGAGCACGCATTTTCTTTGCATTTGCGTTGCTCTTTTCCATGTCAATTTCAGGGCCCTTAAATAACTTGCTAAAAAATCCCATGACTTTTCCTCCTAAATGTTTGAATGTGTTTATATGAAACTGGATGGGGCAATACCCACAGCATCATAAATGAAATAATTTTGATAGTAGCTATATCACTTCGGGACACTTTGTCCCAAAGTAGCGGTAAAGCAAATTTATTGCTTTGCCAGAATATGCTCCATCTCTGCCAAACTCAGGCCGCGAACTAATATGTGATCTCCTCTCGTTTCCACAATGTAGGGTTGTAATTGTTTCAAAGCCTTGTGGTACTCCAAAAAGCCAAGGTTTTCCTCTTTTGTTAGACTAACGAAAGTCAGCGCCCATAGAGAAATAGTCTCTCCCTCAATCTCATATAGCGTTTCTGGTGCTACTGGCAGGATGGTATCCACAGTTTCCGAAAAGGTGAAGCTAACCATAAGCCCGCCATTATCCAATTCAAACACATGGGGATTTGCTTCATAGGCTTGCGACCACATATCATCCGGTTCTGTATCATCGGAATGATCCGCCCCCATTTCAAACAACAAGTGCTGATGAACAACGGCATTTCCCTTTTCGACATATTGAATGGACTCAGTTCCCCCAAAAGCCAAAGCCGGAGCAAAGAAGAAAATCTCGTTTTCTGAAAGGCCGCCATGTTTAGCAAATGCTTCTTGAAATAGACCCACTCTCAGAAACTGCGCCGCAAAATTTTCGGCAGGAATAATACGCTCAAAAAAATCGGAAAAGCTGGTAGAGAAACTGCCCGATCTGCGGTTGTGAATATCAAGCAGGCACATATCATCGGCTGTATCAGACAGCTTGCGGTAAATAAAAAGCGTTCCAAATCCAGTCATTAGAATGGGAAGGCACCCCTCCTGTTCGCCCAGCCAAAGAGTGAGCGTATCAATATAATCGGTTGGATCAATAATTTTTAGCAAACCTCCGCCATAATTTCCGAAACCATATTCCTGCCAAAAGTTCAGAAGCTCCGCTGGCACTTTCCCTTGAAATTGCTCCAGCGTTTCCGCAGTAGGTTTTCTCAAATCATTACCCGGTGGATATTTGCTTACGAACAGATCAAATACTTTCATCGCGTGTTCTCCTTTGCGTTTTATTTTAGGTTTTATCTCTCAAAAATAAGAGCAAAAAACCAAATTTGTTTTTATCCTGGCTAAAAAGAAATCCGTCTGAATATATGGCCGAAACATGATATTCGGACGGATTATCTCATTTCAATCACTCAAGCGGTAGGTGTTGCTTTTAATTTCTCCAGGGCATCCACAATAGCGTTTATTTGAAAGTCAACTGTTTCATCGGCAACTTCGGGAACAAACAGAGGTAACGTATCAGGAATTGCCTTGCGTACAACCATCGCTGTCAGACTCAAATTCGTAAATAAATTGATCCTTGCCGCGTCCGCCTTTATACCAAAGTTTTCTAAAATTTCTCCAAAAAGACGGAGCTGCTTTTGACGGAATATTTGATAGCTTTCCTTTGACAAACGTTTGAAAATGAGTTGCTGTTCTTCAATCGTTAAAACAGCGATGCCATTTTTCTCTCCGTAACAACAGGCATAGAGAAATTGTTTCACGGCATCACGCCAGCTTAAAGCAGGATCGGCCATCAGTCTTTGCACTTGCTCAATAATTTTAGGCTGTTGCAAGTACAGCGTTTCAACGATCAAATCTTCTTTCGTTGCAAAGAAAGAGTAAAAGAAAGTTCGTGAAATACCAACCTTTTTATATATTTGCTCCACAGTAGTATGCTGTATGCCCTGTTTTGCCATCAGTTCAAGACCAACTGCAACGAGTTCCGTTCTGATGCGCTCTCTATCCTCCTCAGAATAAGCTACCTTTGGCATCCCGTCACCTCTTCCCTGCAAAATAAAAACAAATTCTAAAAATCAACTTTATTTTAGCACATCCAATAGAACAATACAAGAGTGAAATGACATAAGTCCGATGTTTTAACGCGGGTACTTCCGAGGCCCGCACGTTTTGGCAAGCAATTCGAGTGTGTCCACACTCCGAAATTTTTGCCGGGCCGCAGGCCCGCAAAAATGCTTGTTGGGGAGCTCCCCAAACCCGCAGGACTTCGGGACAAAGTGTCCCAAAGTCCCGGCGCTATGCGCCTGTTGTCTGCGGCCTGTCGCTACCGCTCCTGGGCCTTATTTTCCCGCCCGTCCGTCACGCCGAGCAGGTGGTCAATATTCGCCTTGACCGCCACGGCCTCCCGCATATCCGCCTGGGCCTGGCGGTACTCGGCATAGAGGGCCTTTTTCTTTTCCGCCAGCTCCCGGCGGGATTTTTTCAGCGTGTCTATTTTGGGGAGCTTTGCCCCGTCCAGGATTTCATTCATGGCCGCCTTTGCCGCCCGATAAGCGGCCAGCTCCGCCTCATGCTGGGCCAGGTATTTTTTACTGTACCGGGCCGCCTTGTAACCATCGAACACAGGCCGGGTCTTGGCATAGTCCACCGTGGCCTCCATAAGCCGGGCCGTTTTGGAGAGGGCGGCCTCCGTGTCCCGCAGCTCCCCGGCCAACTTGTGAAAGCGATCCACCGCCGTCTCGGTGCTGGCCTCCAGCGCGGCATAGTCGGCCAGTTCTTGCTCCCGCAGATACTGGAGCGCGGCGGCCATCTGCTTTAGATTGTAGACCTTGGCCCACCGCGCATAGGCCGGGCCCTTGCCCTGGGCCATGCGCTGTTGAATGTCAATCACAAGATCAACGCGCCGGGGCGGGGCCGGAGCGTCCTGGGGGAGTTCCGGGATGGGCCGCTCCCCGGCAATCACCGCCCGGATGTCCTCCGGGTCAAAGCCCGCGCCCAGGGTAGAAGCCCGGAGCCGGGTCGGTTTATCCTGGCCGGGAGCCAGGAACGAGATCACGCCGCCCCGCCCATGCTTGACGGCAAAGCCGGACTCCTCCATGAGCCGCAGGAACGCCGCAAAGTCGGCGGGCTTTTTCTCCAGGGCCGCGATGACAGCCAGCCGCACCCTCTGCTGGGCAGAGGGCGGCTTTTCCCCGATCCATTGACCGTAATGGAGAAAACGGCCCTTGCTGTGCAGTTTGGGATTTTGGATATAGGACAACTCGTGCTCAATGCACACCCGGTCAGACAGCCGCCGCAGGGCAAAGGACGAGCCGATGAAATTATGGAATTTCCGGGAGCGGTCAAAGGCCGTGGAGTTGTAATAAATGTGATTGTGAATGTGGCCCTTGTCGGTATGTGTGCAGACAAAAAACTGGTATTTGCCTTTCGTCCAGCGCATCGCCGTTTCATAGCCGATTTTATTTGCCTCCTCCGCCGTCACCTCGCCGGGCGGGAACGCCTGCCGGATCTGGAAGAACAGGGCCCCGCGCTCCACGGGCCGGGCCGTTTCCGCCTGGTACTGGCTTTTTACCAGCAGGAACTCGGCGGGAGCTGTGGACGGGTCGCAGAGATAAGCGGACACGGCCCCCAGCTTTTTGGGATTGAGCCCATAATCAAACCGCTCCTCCATCGTCTGGATTGCGCTTTTTCCAGCCGCTACCTTGTAAGGCCGGATGTAGGTTGTGGCCGTGAATACCCCTCCTCTCTGTATGCGGCTTTCGCCACCTTGGGACAAAGTGTCCCAAAGTCGTGAAAACCGGGGAGCGGTAAAACACCGCTCCCCGGAGGGTCAAAGCTCCACCACGGCGGAGAGCCTTTCCAGTAAATCAGACAGCGGCCCCCATAAGGCCGCATAGTCCCTTTGCAGAGCGGCGATCTCCTCCGGGTAGATGCCGCCGTAGGTGTTGGCCTGGATCGCCACCTGGTTTAGATTGTTTGAGCACCGCCGCTGGAGCGACACCAGCTCCCGGACGGGCGAGAGGTCAACGTGGAGCACATAGCCGTTAAGGGCCATTTTCCGCATATAGGCCCCCATGTTGCGGATGCCAGCCTCGGCCATGCGCTCCCGGATCAGCGCCTGCTCCTCCTCAGACACCATGACATGAAGATGGACAGGGCGGCGGCGTTTCTTTGTCACCGCTCCTCCCGTTCCCGACTCCGATAGGGGCGGGGCGGCTCCTTGACCTTATCCACGGGCTTTTCCTCCACAGGGGGCAGGGGCGCGCCGAACACGCCGCAAAGACGTTTGACCTCCAGATGTGCAAATTCCTGGTCTTTCTGTTTTTCCATAGACACCTCCTCAAGCATAACAGCCTGGGACTTCGGGACACTTTGTCCCAAAGTCCCGTTTTTCCATGTTGACAACATTTCGGCCATTCCAGGGCCGGGCATATAAAACTACGGCCCGCCCCAAAAGCGGCCCCAAAAAGCCTTGAAATCAGCGGGTTTTCCGGGGGCTAATTGTCAACAGATCACCCCCGTTTCCGGCGCATATATTCCCGCTGTTGGCGGCGGTGGGCTTTTAAGGCGCAAGCCTCTGAACAATATGCCTGCCGCCTGTCCGGGGCCACGGCCCCGCCGCAGATGGGGCAGGGCTTGAAATCCGGCCTGGGGCCCACAGTAGTAAGGGCGGCCTCCAGAGCTGGATCAAGGGGCAGGACGGCCTCCCGGAAGTAGCGGCAATAGGCACCTGTCCAGCACTTTCCCAGCATATAGCACTCACAGTCCAGGGGCAGGCATCCACAGGCCCGGTCATAGTTGGCGCACCATTTCACCACCAGGGAGCGGATGGCCGCCTTTTCCTCCCGTGTCAGTTCGCGGGCCAAAGCGTCACCTCCCGCCGCCCGGCCTGGGAGAAAGTTTCTGATAACAGCAGACACAGCGCAGGCCCCGCCAGTAGGGACAGACGGAGCAGGCGGAGCCTCTGGGCGGTTTGGCCGGGCCGGGAGCCTGGGGCCGGGGCTTTTGTTTCATCATCCGTTCAAAAGAGCTTGCTGTGAAATTCATTCCCCGTCCTCCGTATCCTCGTTTTCGTCCTCGTCCTCATCCCAGGGCGGGCCGTCCTCCTCGCCGTCATAGTCCTCCAGTTCCTCGCCGTAGTCCTCCTCCGGCTCTGTTGCCGCCTGCTGTTTGGGGCGGTACACCTTGAAATAGAACGCGGCCCCGCCGCCCAGCACCGCCACGGCCAGCACCAGCAGGAGCATCCCGGCGTTGCCTTTTTCTGTTTCCGGCTCGGCGTCGGGCTCGGCCACAGGCTCCGGTTCTGGTTCCGGCTTTTGCTCCACACCTGCGCACTCGGTCATGTTGACGGCGCACACCGCGCAGTCGGTATTGACGGCCCCCGCCGCGCATTTGTCCGAGCAGGAGCAGGAGGCCAGCTCTACGCCAGCGGCCTCGGCAGCGGCCAGCAGGTCGGCCTCGTCCACCGTATTCAGAAAATAGGTCTGGTACTGTTCGCCGTCCTCGTCCACGGGCTTGTCGTAGTCAATGACAATGTAAAAGGTGGCCCCGCCGCTGGTCTGGACGGTAATAAACTGCTTGTTGGTATGCTTGTCATAGAGCAGATCACGGGTCACAAGATTGCCGTCCTCAGAAAAGCCCTCGCCGGGCTCAATCACCGGCTCCTCCGTGACAGCGGGCTCCACGGGGTCAAGCCCCTCCCAGTCCTCGCCGCCCCCGGCGTAGGCCGTTGCGGGGGTAAAGCCGCATAAAAGAACAGCGGCGCAAAGCGCCGCCGTCAAGACTCGAAAGCGTTTCATATTCAGTTGTCCTCCTTTCCCTCGGTAACAGGCGCGGGCTCGGACTTCGGGACACTTTGTCCCAAAGTGCCATCGTCCCGGAGCTTCTGGAGCACCAGGGGGAGCTCCGCAAGGGGGATGCTCATGCCCCGCACGATGTCCACGATCTCGCTGTTTTCGGCCTCCAGTTTCTTCTGCTCCAATTCTTTCAGCCGGGCCTGCTGTTCGCTGATTTTGGCCTTGACCTTATCAATCTCGGCCTGGATTTTCATACTTTTTGCTGTTGCCATTCAAAACCTCCATTCAAGGCAAACGCCCGTAGGCGTAGAAATGAGACTGCCAGTAGCTGGTATTTAAGTTTGCATAGCTGATGGGATCGCCACAATGGATCATCATTCCGTCCCCAACGTAGATGCCCACATGGGAAACGCCCGGCGTGTCATAGGTGCCCTTGAAAAAGACCAGATCACCGGGACGCGGGGAGCTGGTGCGGGTACAGATGTTATAGAGCCCCTGGGCCCCCAGGCGGCCCACATTCCAGCCGGAGTGATTGATTACCCAGGACACAAAGCCGGAGCAGTCAAAGGACGTGGCCGGGGAGCTCCCGCCCCATACATAGGGATAGCCCAGGTATTTTTCCGCCTCGGAGAGCATAGCGGCGAATGTTTCATCGTCCAGATATTCCCCCGGCACCTCATATCCGGCGGGCGGGTTTGTCACATAGCGATCCACATAGGCGGAGCCGGGGAACAGGTCGGGGCGGTTTCCCAGGGTAGACATATAGAGGGAGTACCGGGCCAACTGCTCCTCGCCCATGAAATACACAGGCAGATGGGACAGGTCAAAATTCTCCAGCGTTACATAACAGATATACCAGGAATAGGGCTCGTCGTCGCTGTCATACCGTGTCTCCACCACCACGCGCTCTGTGAGAATATACTGGCGGTCAAAGAGCATCCCCAGCGTACCCTGCACCTGGGCCGCCGTCCATTCCCCCTCGTGGAGCACACAGAGAATGGAGATCAGCACATAGGGATCGTGTTCGATTTCATCCAGATCAAAATGGTACTCGTCATAGTTGTGGGTGCTGGTGTAGGTATCAAGATAGTTTTGGAGCTCCGCCTCCAGATTGAGGTAGGCCGCCTCCGCCGCCAGGATTTCCCCGTCCGGGGATGGGTAGGTGGTAGCCCCAACAGCCCCGGCCCCGGCGTTGCCGAGCAAAACCAATGCGGACGAACAGGACTGCATAGACAGAATGAGCAGGACACAGGCCAGGGCCAGGAGCACGCCCAGGGGATGCCGCTTCACAAAGCCCACCGCCTGGGCCGACAGCTTTTCGGTGGCGGCGGCGGTCTTTTCAGCGGCCACGGCCCCCTGGCGGGCGGCCTCCTTTGCCCGCTTTTGGTACTGCTTGCGGAGCCGCCGTTTCTGCCAGTAGCGGGACAGGGCATTTTTCGAGAGCTCCGGGTGTTCCTGGGCGGCGGTGTAAAATTGATAGTCCGCCGCAGCCTTGCCATACCGGGCCTCGGCCCTCCGGACGGCCCACGCCGGGTGCTCCCGTATGCGCCGCCCCACGAAGCGGGAGCCCTGGCGGAACGCGGACTCGCCCAAAAGCTCGGAGTGATGGGCCCCCTCGGTGCCTACATTTTCCTGCTCTACCTCGTAAATCTTCCCATGCACAAAGCCGTGGACGGAGCCCCCCAGGGCCCCGCCCGCCCGTTTGACGGGGCCGGGTTTCTTTTGGGGTTTCTGCTTTGCCAGCTTGCCCTTTGCCGCCTCCAGCTTCTCCCCGCGCTTTTCCATACGGAGCTTGGACGCGGCGGCCTGTTCCTGCCTGCTCTTTTGCCGGAATTTGGACTTTGGGACACTTTGTCCCGAAGTGCCCCCGGCCTGTTCTTTCGTGCCAGCCCCGGCCTCCGGGCCCGGAGCCCCCTGGGGCGCGGCCTGCTCCGGGCGCACACGGGGCCCAGGGCCAGCCTTATCCCGCCGCGCCATCTTTCAAATCCTCCGGGCGGGTGGTCAGAAGATCGTAAATCTCCCCACGGGGGAAACGATCCATAAAGGGGATGGTCACATTCCCATAGAACAGCAGGCCCTCGCCGGAATTGCTGTGTGTGATATAGGAAAGCTGATGCTCGGAAATGCCGAGCTGTTTTGCCAGAATTGCCCGGTCACTCTGCGCCTGGGACAGCAGGATCATAAAATCCGTGTTGTCCAGAATATTCTGGATTTCCGGGCTGGCCAGCAGGTGCTTGACGTTCTGCGTCAACGCGCTGGGCACACAGCCCCGTTTGCGGAGCATCTGCCAGATGGAAACAAAATAGCTGGCGGTGAGCTGATCTCGGAGCAGAACATGGAACTCGTCAAAGTAGCACCAAGTCGAGATGCCGCTCTGATAGTTGGTATTGACCGAGGAATTGACAAACTCATTTGTGACGTGCATCGCAATTTTTCGGAGATTGTCTCCCATGCCCTTGAGCACGATGCACACCACACGGCAGTCGGTTTTGACATTCGTGGGATGGTTGAACAGGTTAAGGGAGCCTGTACAGTAGAGCTCCAGGGCCGTCGCCACGCGCCGGGCCTCCGGCTCCGGCTGTTTCAAAAGTTCCTCGTACAAGTCCTGGAGCAAGGGCATCCTGCCGTCCCCCACGCCCAGGGCCAGATCCCGGTAGACCAACCGCACACAGCGGTCTATGACGGTTTTCTCAATCGGTTGTAAGCCCTCCTTGCCGCCCACCACCAGCTCGCACAGGGACAGCAGAAAATCAGCTTTCATGGAAAGGGGGCTGTCCTCGTCGTTGCCGCCCATCTGGATGTCCATAGGGTTAATGTGATTAGGGCTGTCCGGGGCAATCTCAATCACCTGGCCGCCCAGCCGCCGCACCAGCGGGGCATATTCGCCCATCGGGTCTACAATGATAATCCGATCCTGGGGAATGGTAAGAAAGACGTTGAGCAGCTCCCGCTTTGCCGCGAAGCTCTTGCCGGAGCCAGTAGAGCCCAGGTAGAGCCCATTCGCGGATTTCAGCTTTTTCCTGTCCGCCATAATGACGTTGTGGGAAAGTGCGTTCATGCCGTAATAGAGGGACGGCCCGGCCATGCGGAGCTCCCTGGTCATAAAGGGAATGAAGATCGCCGTGGAGCTGGTAGTCATGCCCCGCTGGATTTCCACCTCATTCCCGCCCAGGGCCAGGGAGGAAACAAAGCCCTGCTCCTGTTGCCAGTCCAGCCGCTTCAATGTGCAGTTGTATTTCTGCGCGATACCGCCCACCGTGAAAATATCATTTTCCAGCCGCTGGCGGGTGGGGGCCAGATTTACCACGGTAAAGGTCAAGAGGAACATCCGCTCGTTGCGGGACTGGAGGTCGGCCAGAAGCTCCGCCGCGTCCTTGGAAAATGTGATAAGGTCGGGCGGCAGAATGTCGGGGTCATATCCGGCCCGGACAGCTTTGCGCTGTTCCTCCACTTTCATTTTTCCAATGTCAGAAATTTTCCCCTTGATGGTTTTAATCGCCTTTAGCTGATCCACGGTCTGGATATGGAGGGTCACGGTCATTTCCGCGTCAAGCTCCAAAATTTCCGCCAGGAGCTTGTCAGAGAGCTCCGACGCCAAAATCTGCAAGTAGGAGGCCGCGCCCCAATACTGGCCCATGCGGAACAGCCGGGGCTGGCGGAAGTCAAAGCTGTCGGGGGCAATAAAGTCCTTTGTGCCGAGCCCCGTCTTTGCAATATCCCCCCAGGAGAAGCGGAACGGCTCCCGGCTCCCAGGATGCATCTGGCCGTGAAGCAGGGCCAGACGCGCCCGCCCGTCCATAGGCTCGGAGGGCACGCCCAGCCGCTTAAAGTTGCTCATAACGTCCGCCTCCACGCGCTCCAGCCGGGGCCGCGCCTCGTCCAGACTTTCCGCCGGGATGCCAAAGGTAATATATTTTGAGCGTTCAATCCCATTGTTTGACCGGGCAATCTGATTTTTCAGCATCCCGGTAAACTCGGCCCGGACGCTGTTAAAGTCATCCTCGGCCTGGGGAATGTTCACCTTGTAGCGGCTCCGGGAGTGGGAACGGCGGTTAATGAAAGAAAGCTGGAACGGCAGAGAGCTGTCAAAGTAATTGAGGAATGAGCTCCAGCCGCTAAAGATAGCCGTCTGATCCTCGGTGCTTGCCACAGAATAATTGATGTCCTCATATTCCACGGTTTTTGTATAGAGCCCGCCGGGGAGCTGGCACACGCCGTCCGGGAGCATCCGCACATAGGGGATTGTCTGCTGGGCGGACAGGGCCGCCCGTTTTTTACCCTTTGCGGCGGGGCCGCGCCTGGGTGTTTGCTTTTTTGCTTGTTGCAATCGCATCCTCCTTTCCCACGGAGCCCCGCAGGGTAAACGGGGCGTATAAATTCTGCGTCTGATAGAGCCTCGCGCCGGGCCGCAGGAAACGGGCCCGGATGATATTTCTAATCACCTTTTCAAAGGGGAGCCCGTCACGCTCATACATCGCCAGCAAAAACGCCGGGAGCATAACGGCCAGCATAAGGAACATGGCCCCGGTGTTGCCGATAGAGCTGCGGGCCAGCAGATAGGAGGGGATACCCACCGCCGCCGCGCCGCCAAAGCAGACAAGCTGGCGTTTGGTTAGGTTAAAGGCCATTTTCGTTTTGATTTTGGATAAGTCGTTGGGTACATTTACATAGGGCATGAAAGACCTCCTTTCGGGCCGCCCACCTTGGGACAAAGTGTCCCGAAGTCCGGGACGGTGCTCTCCACCTCGTTTCCCCACACGTCCCAGCCGGGCGGGGTCTGTCTCGCAAAGAGCTCCACGCGGGGCAGGTCGCCCAGGAGGGAAACAATCTTGTCGCGGGCCTCGTCCGGCTTTTTGCTGTGGGCTTCAACGGGGGAAATGATAAACTGATGGATATTCGTGGCCTGCCGTTTGGGATGGCCCCTGGTCGCCAGCAGGCAGATTTCCGCGTTGCCCCGCGTCCAGAAGCCCAGGCCGTAAAACCAACTGTCCGCCTTTTTGTTTTTCTTCAGCCAGACAAAAGCCACGGTTTTATAAGTGAAGCCCCACGCCTTAATGAGCCGCAGGGCCTCCGGCAACTGCGGGAACGTGGCCCACAAAAAAAGTGCGCTGTCCGGGGCCGCCAGATCAGCCACCGGGAGCGCACATAGCTCCTCGATCCCCATTGTGGGGTAGTGATTTTCCGCCGCCCCCTGTACGTTCTTTGCAGAATACCGCCAGGGCGGATCGGCGTAGATGATAGAATAGTTTCCGATAGTCAGACTCCTTTCTCCCCGGCCTCCGCAGCCGCCTGCGCCAGCCGGATGCGCTCCGTGGCCGGGGCGTAAAAGGCCGGGGCGGTTTCAAAGCAGATAAAGCGGCGGCCCGTGTTGACGGCGGCCACGGCAGTTGTGCCGGAGCCCGCGCAGATGTCCGCCACCACCTCGCCGGGGCGGGTGTAGGTCTTGATGAAATACTCGCACAGCTCCACGGGCTTTTGCGTGGGGTGGACGGTGCGCTGTACCGATGGGAATGTCAGCAGGTTTCCGGGAAAGCGCAGGCCGTCCTCGGAGCCGCCGCCGGAACGGACAAATTTTCCATAGTTGGGGCTGTTGCCGCCCCGGTCAGCGGTTTTCTTATAGGGCTTGCCCTGCTCGAACTGCGGATCGTAATAGGGGAGCTTTTGATAGAATACCAGAATGTTCTCCGTCCGTTTCAAGGGGGCCCGCCTTGCGTTGAGAAAGCCAGTACACCGGCTCTTGTACCATACCCACTCATAGCGGAGCATAGGGAGGTTGGAGGCCCCCAACACCTTATCATAGGGGCATTGAGCAAAGAACAGCACCGCACCCTCCGGCTTGACCGCCCAGCGCACCGCCTCCCAAAGCTCCGGGAGCGGCAGGGGCACATCCCAAAAGTTGCGGGTCGTGCCATAGGGCGGATCGGTCAAGAGCATATCAACCGAGTGTTGGGGCAGGGAGCGCAGGCCCTCGATGCCGTCCATAAGGAACAGCCCCTCCGGGGGAGCCGGGGACTTCGGGACATTTTGTCCCAAGGTTGAATGTTCTGCCATACGCGCCTCCCCTCTAATGCGCGCCGAAAATGCGCTGGGAGATACTGCCCGTTTTGAACAGCATATAGCAAAGCAATACCGTATAGCCAACGGTGCCCCATATCGCCCCGATGGGATCTCCGCCTGTGGCGATCCCCTGGACAAGCACCGCGTAAATTGCCACGCACACCAGAATGAGCATCCCCTGGAATCCCACGGCGAACAGCGAGCGCAGATAGTTCTGGCCCGTGTGTCCCAATTCCCGGTTGGCAAGGGTCGCCACAGGGATGGGGGACAGGCTGGTGAGCAGATATATTTCAATCATGCGGCCATAGACCAGCACGAAAATAATGATATTCAGCGCCCACATGGTAACGCCGATAATGGAGGACTGGAGCCACAGGCCCAACAGCGGCCCTAAATCCATACCCTCCAGCGTCGTTTCAAGCTGGGTCAGCATATCCGGCGTAATGTCCGTGGAACCCTGGATCAGCCCCGCCGATTGTGCAATCACGCTCTGGGACACGTCAAACACGGCCATTACGATATTGAATGTGTTTGACAGAATAAGGATGGCACAGGACGTTTTGAACATCCATTTGTAGATATTCGCCACATCAAACTCGTGCATATTGTTTTTTTCCAAAAGCATCTGGATCAGTTCATAGGTCGCAACAAAGGTCAGCACCATTCCGGCAATCGGCAAAATTACCGTTTCGGAAAGCTGGCGGATCAGGGAGAACACCCCGGCGTGCCATGCCGCCGGGGTTGTTCCCACTTGTACCGCAATCTCTCCGACTTGGGCGTTTACGTTATCAAAGAGCCCCGAAAGGTTCCCCATGATCCCGCTGATTAAAAGCTCCTTGAGCCAATCCGTGAGCCAGTCGGTGAGAAAATCCATAAGCCGCTACCTTAAAACAGGCCAGAGAGCAGGGGGATCAGCGTTGTGCCCAGCAGGATGATGCCGCCGCCCGCCATGAGCTGTTTCATGCCCTGGCTTTTTGCTTATGTGTGATAAAGAAGTAATAGAAGTGTAAAAAATTTTGCCGTTCCTATCCGGCACATGAGGTATGTCGGATAGGTCGGGCGGTTATTCGGGCAAGTCCACCTTGCCAACAAAAGAATAATAAATCTCAATGTCCTGTCTGCGGGTCTTGTTCTCGTCATAGCTGCACTCATGCACAACGATTTTCTCTACAAACTCCCGCAACAGAGTAGGGGTAAGTTCTTCAAAGCTGGTATGCCGCCGAACAACATTCATAAACTTTTCTGCGTTCACGGTGGCTTCCTGTGCTTTGGAAAGCTCCGCTTGGATAGCAGCGGCTCTTTCTTTCAGCTCCCGTTGTTCTGCTTCATAGTCTGCCGACAGCTCTGTGAAACGCTCGTCTGATATGCGCCCGGTCACGCTGTCCTCATACAGCCGCTTGAAAATAGCGGATAACTCGGCTATGCGTTTCTCGGTGGCTTCCAGCTCCTTTTTCTTGGCGGCGTTCCTGCGCTTGCCCCCGTCCTCGTTCTGCTCAATCAAGAGCTTCATAAACCGGGCTTCATGCTTTGCCGCATAGCTTGTCACTTTCCGCAGATTGGAGAGTACGCCAGCGGTCAAGAGGTCGGTGCGGATAAAGTGCGCCGTACAGTCATGGGTGCGTTTCTTGTAGTTGCCGCAGATATAACAGTCCTGCTTGCGCTTGTCCGTCTGGTATCGCTGCTGATACATGACACTACCGCAGTCCGCACAGAACAGTATGCCGGAGAACAAGCCCACTTCATCATAGCGGTTGGGGCGTTTGCGCTGCTTGCGAAGTTCCTGCACCCGTTCCCATGTCTGGGTGTCTATGATAGGCTCGTGGTGGTTCTCGAAAATCACTTGCTTTTCCAGGGGATTTTCTACACTGTGCTTGACTTTGTAAGAGAGCTTTTCTGTCTTGAAGTTTACCAGACAGCCTGTGTATTCCCGGTTTTCAAGGATATGCACAACGGTATTGGTCGCCCACTTGCACTCATAGCCGGGGTGGTAGCGGCGGGTGCTGCCCGTCCTGCGGTATTCCAGCGTCCCCGGCGTGGGGATTTGCTGCTCTGTGAGCATACGGGCTATCTTGGTCGGACCATTCCCGGCAAGGCAGAGGTTGTATATCTGCTTGACTACGGGTGCAGCTTCCTCGTCAATAATGAAATTTTCGTCCTCGTCCATGAGGTAGCCATACACAGGCTTGCTTGTGATGGGCTTGCCACTCATGCCTTTTGAGCGTTTTACTGCTTTGATTTTCTTGCTCGTATCTCTCACCAGCCATTCGTTAAAGATATTCCGCAGCGGGGCAAAGTCATTGTCGCCCTGTGCGCTGTCCACTCCGTCATTGATAGCGATGAAGCGGACACCTTTCTGTGGGAAAATCATTTCCGTGTACATTCCCACTTGCAGGTAGTTTCTCCCTAACCTCGACATATCCTTTACGATAACTGTCCCGACTTTTCCGGCTTCAATGTCCGCAAGCATGGCTTGAAAACCGGGTCTTTGAAAGTTCGCACCAGAATAACCGTCGTCCGTGTACCAGCGCAGATTGGAAAAGCCGTTCTGCTTTGCATAGGTTTCAAGGATACGCTTCTGATTGGAAATGGAATTGCTCTCGCCTTGCAGCTCGTCCTCATGGGAAAGTCTTGGGTAAAGGGCGGTAATTGGTTGTTGGTTGGTCTGTCTTAACATAAAATCCTCCGTTTCCGACAGCCAGCCCCACTATTCCGTATTTCGATTATACCACATGGGGCGGCTGTCTGTATAGCGGCTTCTGCTTCTTTACCGCCTGTCAAAATGACGATTTTTTACTGTGCGGCTTGTAGCGTTAGGGCGAAAGCTGGGCTTTGTGTCCTGCGGCGGCTTCCGCCTCCAGCACTTTCATCATCTTATCGGCTGCGGTGTCGGTGGTATCTTTTTTGAAAAAGCCGGAAACGATAAGGACGGTGTTGCCCATGCGGATCTCTGTCACGCAGTCCGGGCGGCGTTCCGGGGTGGTGTTCTGCTTGTTCTCTGCCATAGGCAACTCCTTTCATTTCATCAATTCTTTTAGTCTGTTCAGCTTGGCTTGCGCCGTTTCACGGCGGAAGTTCTCTCCCGTAAAGAGGATAGGGGCGCACATTTCCAAAAGGCGGTCATAAATCCGGGCATGGGCGGTGTCCAGCGGATTTTGCAGGCTGTCCAATGTCAGATTGGTGGTAACGATTAAGGGCTTGCGGCTGCGGTAGCGGCTGTCAATCACATTGTAGACCTGTTCTAAACCGTACTCTGTGCCGCGCTCCATTCCAAAATCATCAATGATAAGCAGAGGAAAACGGCAAAGACGCTCGATATACTCGTTGCGCCCCTCAAAGCTGGCGGTCAGGTCATTCAAAATCGCAGAGAAGTTCGTCATGCGGACAGCGACTTCCTGCTCCATGAGGGCATTAGCGATACAACCGGCAAAATAGCTTTTTCCTGTGCCGACCTTGCCCCATAGCAGATAGCCGATATTTTCCTCGCGCATGATTTCCCAATGCTCCACATAGAAGTGTGCAATCTCCATTTGCGGGCATTTCCCGTTGTCGTTGGCGAAAGTCCATTCCTGCATGGTAGGATTGGTAAATCCCCGGCGTTTCAAGTCCTCCACGGTGTCAAGGTGCTTTCTGCGCTGTTCGGCGGCTTCACGCTCCAAACGCTGGGCTTTCTGGCAGTCACATTCTGCCGGGTGGCGGTCACGCCCAAACAAGGCGGCTTGCTTTTCCGGGAAGTAGGCTTCTTTCGGAGTGTGACACTTGCCGCAGTAAAGCAGTCCGTCCTCGCCCATGTAGTCCTCCGGCTGTGGGGTAACAGCCGTCATATTCAAAACTCGTTCTGTAAACAGATTACTCATAAGCTCTCGCCCTCCTTGCAGGTGTATTCGGGTATGCCCTGTTTCGGGGCAGCCTTTGCGGTATCGTCTGCCGCCCATCTGCGAATAGTGGCGGCGTGGTTTTTATATTTCTTGCCCGTGGACGCGATATAGCCGGAAAGCCGCTCAATATAGTACGCCCATTTTTCGGGCAGCTCCGCTTGCAGTTCGGAAAGCTCCGTATCAGTCAGAAATACATTCTCATATCTGCCATAGCTGCGGGCGAGGGCTTGTCCCTTTAACTCTTCCTCTTTTTCTAACTCTATATCTATCTCTTTCTTTATCTCTATCTCTGGTGGACGAATGTCGGACAAATGTCCGCCATTTGTCCGCGGCGGCAAAAGTGCCTTATTTTCAAGCCTTGCGGCGCGTTTCCGTTCCGCTTCGGTAGAGGATTGACCGATCATCAGCTCGATGTCGGTCATATAAAGTAGCCCGCAGTCAAGCTGCTCCACAAGCCCTAACTGCTGGAAGATGGCTAATGCCCGTTCCACCGTCCCGATTTGGTGACGGGTCAGCGTGGCTATCATCTGGGCGGTATAGGGGATATGCTCGTCAAGCTGCAATCTGCCGCCATTTTTCAGCGATTTTAAGTACAGCTTCAAGAGGATATTGGAATACAAAATCCCGTCTTTCATGTCCTCCAACAGCACAATGGAATCGCTGTCGAAGAAGTTTTCTTTCAGTTTGAGGTAGTAATATTTGCGGTTATCTGCCATTGGCGGTGTCCTCCCTGTGTTTCCATCTCTTAGAGAAATACCGGGGGCAGAGGACGATAATCGCCCGGAAGCTCTGCTTGCAGCCGTGTGTGCAGCCCCGGCAAAGGTCATTGTAGGTAATACGGTTTCGGTGGTTGAGGAAAAAGCTCCATTCCAACCGCCGCTTTTTGCTCATACGTGGCATTTCTCGCTCCTTTCTGCCGTTTCCGCTGGTATAAGCGGATAGGTCGGTAAAAATGTAGTTTCTCGGTGTCATTTTCGGGGATTTCCTGCGCTGTGCGCCCCGTTTCAAAGGTGGGCAGTATTGCGGATAGGGTGCAGGGCATATCCCTGTTTTGGTATCGTTTCGGGGCGGTTTTTAACGCTCATGTTCGTGCTTTTTCTCTCTGTCTTTCTCGCCTTGCAGGATTTGAGAAAGATTGCTTTTCACGGTATGCAGCTCCTTGACACGGGCTTTTTTCTCCCGGTATTCGTTGTAATGGGCGTTCTTTTCGGCGGTAAGCTGCTCGATTTCCGCTTGCAGGGCTTTATGGCTTGGCAGCTTGGAAACGCCATGCGCCCGGAAATAACGGGTGGCTGCGTCCGCTATGATAAAATCGCTTTCGTGCCGTTCCCGATAGGTGCTGCGGGCTTTCTCCGTTTTCTGTGCTTTCAGACCGTCACGGGCAGGCTTGGTCTTGGCATAGGCAAGCACCTGTGTCTGAAGCTCCTTTTTCTCCCGGATAGCAGCGTCCAGGGCTTTCAGCTTGGCGGTGCTGTCCTGTAAATCCGCATTGGCAGATACCAGGGCTGCGTCCAGCTCCTCCGGCGAATAGCCGTACTGCCCGTAGGCGGCAACGGTAGCCGCCATTTGTTTCAGATTGTGGACTGCCGCCCAGCGGTCATAGCCCGCGCCCTTTCCCTCCGCTCGCTTCGCTGCCCGGTCAACCATGCGCTGAATACCGTCCTTTTCCGGGGTGGTTTGGACAGCTTTTTTGCCCTGCAAACGCTCCCTTATGTTGCGGGGGTATTCGGGTACGGTTGCGGTCTGCTCGGCGGCTCTGTGGGCGTTCTGTTCCAAAAGGGCAAGAACGGCAGCGCGGTCAAAATCATCTCCCAGCTTGCGGGCGGTAATGGGCTTTGTCCTGTCCGGCGTGAGGTAGGATAGCCGCCCTCGGCTCTCCTTGACAGTCACGCCCTGTTGCAAGAGAACGGCGGCGAACTCGCCATAGCTTGTGGCAGAGGACAGCGCGGTGCGTATGGCCTGCCGCAATTTTTCCTTGTCTGTTTCAAACTTCGTGGGCTTGGCTGGCTGCTCCTCGGCTGGCAAGGCGGCAACTTCCTTGTCCAGCTTTGCCTGCCCTTTCCGCTGCGCCCAATACTCACGCTCGGTAATGCGGTTTTTGCTGCCATGCAAAAGGTCGATTTGATAGAGATTTTCCCGGTGGCACAGCTCCATGACTTCGGCTTTGAAGTATTCCATCGCCGCGTCTGTGCAGCGGTGTTTGCACCCGGCGCGGGTGTCTGCCGGTCTGTCCATGTAAGGCAGGAACGGAACTTCCTCTATCCGCAGAGAATTGATAACGATATGCACATGGATATTGCCGCTGTGGTTGTGTCCGTCCGGGTGGGTGCAGACAATGGCTTGGTGTCCGGGAAACTGCTTCCGGCAAAATTCCTCGCCCAACGCCTGCGCCCGGTCTACGGTCAAACCGTTGTCCACCGCGTCCCGTGGGTCAAAGCTGATAATGTAGTGGTGGCTTTTTACATCTTCCCGCTTCTGGTTCTTCCCATAGCGGAGATTGGAGCGCATACAGGCAACGGCAAAATCCTCGTCGCCGCAGTTCAGCGTGGCTATTCGATAGTCCTCTCTGAGCATGAGCCGCCCGTTTTCATCAAGGGTGGGCTTCATGGTAAACTCGTCATGTTCAAAGGTGAGGTACTGCTCGGCTGCGCCATAATCCGCATTTTTAGAGCTGATATGTTTGAATGTTGCCAACAGCGTCACCTACCTTTCGCAGGACTTCAAACTTCAAGGCAGCAAGGTCAGAAATGGCGGCGCGGACTTCAACGGACAGGGCGTTGTATGGTGTGCCGTACTCGTTGAGGGCGCGGGCAATCTGATTGAGGTTGCCACCGATTTTTCCGTATTCGGCGGTCAGCCTGCCAACGGCGGACAACAGTTCATCATTGACCGGGGAAACGGTAACGATGGGACGAATGGTCGCCCGTGTAATGGCTTGCCGGATAAATTCGGATTGGCTCATGTCATAGTGTTTCAGCCGCTCGGTAAAGTCGGCGTATTCTTCCTCGGTCATGCGGGTTTTGACCACATGGCAGCGGTGGGGTGTGTTATATTTTTTCTTCAAGCGTTGACCTCCTTTCTCGCCCGACAGGGCGCATGAGCAGGGTTTGGGGAAGGCACTCCCCAACAAGATTTACCAAAGGGGGCAAAACCGCAGATATGCGGATTTTGGCACCGTGGTAGAATCTTGCTCTAAAAAACTACCGCTTTCCTCGGCGGCTCTGGTTTGCGGA
>OCAO01000034.1_pt1 | contig 130429 bp, 111 predicted proteins | sample 1477151 | NCBI WGS metagenome assembly OCAO01 (sample SAMEA2580298, study PRJEB22360) | human gut metagenome | biome: human gut; feature: human-associated habitat; material: faeces | place: Denmark | collected 2008/2010 | reverse complement strand
ATCCTTAATTTTACTGGATTTCTTAGAATTTCCCAGCCTTTGCCGCTTCCTCAATGCTAACCGCAACCGCAACCGTCATACCAACCATCGGGTTATTGCCTGCACCGATCAGACCCATCATCTCTACGTGAGCCGGAACGGAGGAAGAACCTGCGAACTGTGCATCAGAGTGCATACGTCCCATAGTATCTGTCATACCGTAGGAAGCAGGACCTGCTGCCATGTTGTCCGGGTGAAGTGTACGTCCTGTACCGCCGCCGGAAGCTACGGAGAAGTACTTCTTGCCCTTCTCATTACATTCCTTCTTATAGGTACCTGCAACCGGATGCTGGAATCTGGTCGGGTTGGTGGAGTTACCGGTAATGGAAACGTCAACGCCTTCCTTCCACATGATTGCAACGCCTTCTGTTACGTCATTGGAACCGTAACAGTTAACTTTTGCTCTTAAGCCTTCAGAGTAGGACTTTCTCCACAGTTCTTTTACTTCGCCTGTGTAGTAATCCATTTCAGTCTCTACATAAGTAAAGCCGTTGATTCTGGAGATAACCTGAGCGGCATCTTTTCCCAAACCGTTTAAGATAACTCTTAATGGTTTCTGACGAACCTTGTTGGCCTTCTCTGCGATACCGATCGCGCCCTCTGCTGCTGCGAAGGACTCGTGCCCTGCTAAGAAGCAGAAGCAGTCGGTCGCTTCTTCCAGTAACATCTTGCCTAAGTTTCCATGGCCTAAACCAACCTTACGCTGATCAGCAACGGAACCCGGGATACAGAAGGACTGAAGTCCTTCACCGATTGCTGCTGCTGCATCTGCTGCCTTACGGCATCCCTTCTTGATTGCGATGGCTGCGCCAACAGTATAGGCCCACTTCGCATTCTCGAAGCAGATTGGCTGGATGGATTCTACCTGCTTATATACATCTAAACCAGCATCTTTTGTGATCTTCTCAGCTTCTTCAATAGAAGCAATTCCGTAGCTGTTTAATACTTCATTGATCTGTTTGATACGTCTCTCATATGATTCAAATAAAGCCATTATCTTGTCCTCCTTGTTATTTGGCTATGTCAAATTCTGCAGATGGAAAACCGGAACGAATATGTATGACTCCGGCCTGTCCCATTATTCATGTCTTGGGTCGATAATCTTAACAGCATCAGCAACACGGCCGTACTGTCCCTTTGCTTTCTCCCATGCAGTATTCGGATCGTCGCCCTTCTTGATGAAATCTGTCATCTTTCCAAGGCTTACAAACTGATAGCCGATGATCTGATCGTCCGCATCCAGTGCAATACCGGTTACATAACCTTCAGCCATTTCAAGGTAACGAGGACCTTTCTTTAAGGTTCCGTACATGGTACCAACCTGAGAGCGAAGTCCCTTTCCTAAGTCTTCCAGTCCGGCACCGACAGGAAGTCCCTCTTCTGAGAATGCACTCTGGGTTCTGCCGTATGCGATCTGTAAGAATAATTCTCTCATTGCTGTATTGATTGCGTCACAGACAAGGTCTGTATTTAACGCTTCTAAAACGGTTAAACCTGGCAGAATCTCAGCAGCCATAGCAGCGGAGTGAGTCATACCGGAACATCCGATGGTCTCTACCAGTGCTTCCTGAATGATGCCTTCTTTAACATTTAAAGTCAGCTTACATGCGCCCTGCTGAGGAGCACACCAGCCAACGCCATGTGTTAAACCGGAGATATCTTTAACTTCTTTAGATTTTACCCATTTTGCTTCTTCTGGGATTGGAGCAGCGCCGTGATGAACGCCCTGTGCCACTGTGCACATCTCTTCTACTTCCTGTGAATAAATCATGTTAAAACTCCTTTCGAATAAGTAATAATTGTGAAAAGTACTTTGTTAAATATATCACATCATACTTAGCTATATTCTCTCACAGAATGTCGAATTCCGCAAGTATTTTTTGGATTTCCCTGTAATATTAAGGGGGCTGCGATACAGTTTCATACGTTTCCTTCCCATATCAAAAAATCACTGTTTTTTCCAGATCAATATCATTGAGAAAAAAGGGACAACCACGCCCATAGCCATCACTGCCATGCACAGATAGATTGTTGATTTCGTATTATATCCAACGATCAGCATCTGTTTTGGTTTATCCGGATTATAGCGGACCGCGACAGTATCTCCCACCTTCAGCTTCTGTCTGTTGGTCCCGCTGCCGGAGGTAATCTGATATCCCTTCCCGTTTACAAAATACCTGACAACCGGATATAGAATTTTATCGCTGCTGGACATAGATATTTCCGAATCAAAATCCACTATAATTCCCTCCGTATCTGCTGTACAGTTCTGCCACTTTTCCGACATCCGACTGTAATTCATATATCCAATACTGATCGCTATCACGGCAAAAAAGAGAAGCGAGATTGTTCCCAGCCACTTCATGGTTAATCCTCCCGGTTTCATAATTTAATACGTAAAACAGTTAAAAAGTATATCACAGAGACACGTTTCCATGATATGAAATGCTGCCCGGCATCGCCGGGCAGCACAAACCCCCTGTTTCCAATTCCTTTCCGACCGTCCCTTTCTGACCACCCCTTTTTAAACCTCTTCCGCCTTCCCGTTTCTTTCCAGCCGCTTTAAAAATGGGAGCATAATCATCACGTACGTTACCGAAAAAACTACACTGGCTGCTATTGCCGCCTTATTCCGGTGCCGCCGGGGAATTTCCATTCCCAACAGAAAGCCGGCCGCACAGACACAAAGCTTCAGCAGTGCCACATCACGGATCTTCCAGGTCGTTATATATTCGTCTGCAGTATCCAACCATCGTTTCATAGGCACGTCCTCCTTTTATGCTTCCATTATACCATCAGAAGCACCTGTGATTCAATGGTTTTTCACCGATTATCCGAGCCGGACCGCAGTCTCCACAGCCTGCCTCACCGCCTCCAGTGCCTGAGCGGGCTGTGAGGCGTCACCGATTAAAACAGCCTCCGGATAAGCCTCTTTCAGTTCATCAAAAAGCGCTCTGGCCGGACGTGCACCGCATGCATAGATCACATGGGTAAATCCGCCAAACGTCTCCTGCACGCCATGCCTTTCCACGGTCACATCACTGCCGTTTACGGACATCAGCTTCGTTCCGGTCATCATGGTAATCTCCGGCCGGTTCAGCCGTATCATAGTCGGCACCCGATTATTCACCACCATGCCCGCTCCGATTTCATCCGCCATCTCAATCATGGTAATATGAAGGCTTCCACGTTTCTGATGCATCAGATATTCACAGATCTCACACCCTACCATACCGCCTCCGACCACCAGAACATTTCCTCCGGGGATTACCGTCTCCCCACTCAGCACCTGCCAGGCCGTCACGGCCTGTTCCGGATCGATTCCCGGCACCGGCGGGAGCATCTCTTTGGCGCCGGTGGCCAGAATCAGCACCTCGGGAGCAAGGCCGTCTATGACAGCCCTGTCGGCTGCCGTATTCAGCCGGACGTCTACGGACAGCCGTTCCAGTTCATGCTCCAGATAGACGATCCACTTGCTCAGTTCCTGCTTATGGGGTGGAATGCAGGCAAGCCGCATCTGGCCTCCCAGCTCCATTTCCCGCTCCAGAAGTACCACCTCATGGCCGCGTACCGCAAATGCCCTGGCGCAGGCCATTCCGCCGATTCCGCCGCCCACGATCACCACTCGTTTCGGCTGCTCCGCCGCTGTAAGCTCCAGTTCTTTTTCTCTTCCTGCCGCCGGATTGATCACACAGGAGGCCGGGTGACGTTTTGTCTGTTCCCCTACACAGCCGATAGCACAGGCCGCACACGGTGCAATTCCTTCGTAATCTCCGGCTTCCATCTTATTTACAAAGTCGGGATCCGCAATCAGGGCACGCCCCAGCACTACACCGTCCACCTTCCCCGAATCAACGAGATACCCGGCAAAGCGCGGTTCATTAATTTTACCCACCACAATAACCGGGACTGACGCAGCCTCATGAAGCGCTTCTGCCTCCGGAACATTGACGCCCTGCACCTCTCCGTGACACGGAATAATCTTATTGCACCGCTCATACTGGGTTCCCCCGCTGATTTCAAACGCAGCCACTCCGTGCCGTTCCAAAACAGGGACGAGATACTTCATGTCTTCCAGTGTATTGCCCTGTTCATCCCGCTCGCTTCCCGACATTCGCAGAATAACAGGAAAATCAGGGCCGCAGGCCTCCCGGATCGCATCGAGAACCTCGCACAGCAGGCGGGCCCGGTTATCCAGGCTTCCGCCGTAACGGTCCGTCCGTTTGTTTCTCATGGGCGATAAAAATGATCCCAACAGCATATAGGCGTGCGCACAGTGCAGTTCAATCCCGTCAAAACCGGCACGCCTGGCATCGTATGCGCCTTTTGCGTATTTCTGTATGATTCCGGGTATTTCCTCCAGCGTTACAGCCCTTGTCCTCTGAGCCATGGAATTTAAGTAAACACTGCTGGCCACAGGAGGTATCCCCCGGAATGCACTGACGCTCTCCGGCCCCGGATGGGTGATCTGCGGAATTATTTTTGTCCCGTACTCATGGATTCTGTCTGTAAAACGGCGGTAGGATGCAATGCTCTCTTCATTTCTAAAGCACAGAGTATTTCCCAGATACGGCACATCCGGGTCGACAGAAAGCGCGTCGGTAATGATACAGCCAACGCCGCCTCTGGCTCTTGCCAGCCAGTATTCCTGCATCGTCTCATTGACCGTCCCGTCCGGACTCTCGTATCCGAGAGACATGGGCGCCATAAAAACGGCATTTTTAACAGTCATGGACCCTATCTTCAGTTCTTCCAGTAATCTGGATTTCATGGATCATTCCTCCTCTTCTGTTGAACGCTCTATTTGCGGCAAAACAAGCTCCGCATTCTCTGCCTACAGGCTTCTCGCAGCCTCAAAACCTTCCGCCACCGCATCGATCGCCCGCCTTGCCTGTTTCGCATCGCCAATGACAGTAAACTCAATTCCGGCGCTCTCACAGGCTTCTCTCAATGCACTGCTGTCCCTGGAGACGGATCCCACAGCCAGAACTACACTGTCACAGGCCACAGTCCGTTTTCCCTCCGGTGTATCGACTACGACTCCGGTCTCATCAATTTCGAGACATAAGGCGCTTGTGATTATCTCCACGCCTTCACCGCCAAGCTTCTGCATCACGGCAAGCTTCCGGAGCATGCCTAAATCTTCCCCCGCTTTCTCCTTCATTTCCAGCACCTTCACAGCGTGTCCGGCTGCCGCCAGCGCATCTGCGGTCTCAAGCCCCACCAAACCGCCTCCGATCACGCATACGTCTCCTTCCGGCTCTATTTCATGCTCCAGAACTGCGTTGGCCTGACAGACCATTTTCTTTTCACTCCCCGGAAGCTTAAGCGCAACAGGAGCCGATCCGATGGCCGCAATCACGGCATCCGGTTTTTCTTCCTGAATAAGCTCTGCGGTGAGCGGCGTATGGCAGCGAACCTCCACACCGGACCGTTCCACCAGCCGCCCAAAGGAGACGGCTGCCTGCTTCATCTCCGCTTTTCCCGGAGCCTGGCCCGCCGTGATAAACTGACCTCCCAGACGGTCGCCCGCCTCAAAGATAACCGGCTGGTGCCCTCGCTCATGAAGCACCCGGGCCGCCTCCAGTCCGGCCATTCCTCCGCCTGCGATATAAACCCGTTTCGATGTCTCCGCCTTCGTAAGCTTCCACTCCTCCTCATGCCCCAGGCACGGATTTCTCAGACATGTGATAAACGGCCTGTTCCTTAAATCACAGAATCCATCATAGCAGCCCTGATTACAGCCGACGCAGTGGATGATATCCTCTGTTCTGCCCTCCTTCGCCTTGTTGCAAAACTCCGGATCGGCCAGCTGGGCTCTTCCCATGACAATCAGATCGGCCTTATCCGCCTCCAGAATTTCTTCGGCCTGCTCCGCCGTATTGATCCGGCCTACGGCAATGGTCACCATCTTCGTTTCTCTTCTGATTCTCGCGGCATTCTCCACATTGAAACCCCTCGGAATATCAATGGGCGGAACCTCATATACCGAACCGGCTGTGATGATATTTCCCCTGGACACGTCCAGAACGTCCACTCCATTTTCTCCTGCAATACAGCAGAATTCGATAACTTCCTCGATGGTCAGGCCGCCGGGAAGATAATCATCGTGAGCGTCGATGCGCATGAACAGCGGCATATCCCCGGGAATGGCGCTGCGGATCGCCCTGATGCACTCCAGCGGAAATCTCGACCGTTTCTCAAAGCTTCCTCCATACTCGTCCGTCCTGTGATTAAGGCCTCCGCTTAAAAAGGAATGAGGCAGATAGTTATGAGCGCAGTGGAATTCAATGCAGTCGTATCCCGCCTCCACACAACGCGCCGCCGCATGTTTATAGCACTCCACGATCTCCCGGATTCCTTCCGGTGTTATAGCCGTCAGCTTCTTTCCGGCAAATTCCATATCGTTGACCACCAGCATCTCTGCTCTGGGGTCAAATGTGGTGGCAATGGATCCCTGCCATAACTGGATCGCTGCTTTTCCGCCGTTTTGGTGGATGGCATCCGTCAGCTTCTTATGCCCCTCAATCAGGCTGTCATCACTGATGGACACAAAGTGTGCCGGTGCACTGGGCGTATGTACCGCGGCTACCTCCACAATGTTTAAGCCGCAGCCTCCGGCCGCCCTGGCTGCATGGTAAGCAACGAGTCTCGGTGTAATTTCTCCCTTTTCCCCTGCCATACGGGTACCCATGGCTGGCAGAACCACCCTGTTTTTCAGTTCCAGGCCTCTGATCGTAACCGGAGAAAATAATCTGTCATACATAGAAAAAACCTCCTTCGCATATTGAACGTGATACATCCATTATAGCAAAGAAGGGCTTCCCTATATATTCACATTATGAAGTTTTATTATCATTTTTTGTCAGGCCGCGCCGGCCTCATGTTCCGGCGCCTCTCTCCCTCATTATTTCCCGGTATTCCTCCGGCGTCTGGTTCATCCAGCGCTTAAAATGCCGCAGAAATGTGGAATGGGAATTAAATCCGCAGAGAGATGCTATTTCCAGAACCGTCCTGTCCCCCGTCCGCAAAAAGGAGCAGGCGTAAGAGACACGAACCTGAGCCAGGAGCTCTTCGAACGGATTCCCAAACACCTGTTTAAAAATCTGTTTCACCGTATATGGCTTCATACAGAACTTCTCACACAAATCCCGGAGGGTGATATCCTCGGAAAAATGAATATGAATATACTGCAGGAACTGCATCGCCGGACCGGCCCCGCTCCCCGGCGGCATAATCCCGATGCTTTTCGCCTGATACTCCCGAGGAGTCATCCCGCAGTACTGCTTAAATACCTTGTAAAATGCGGCGGCAGAAGAAAAATTCAGCTGGTCACTGATATATTCCATGGACAATTCCGGGAAATGCAGCAGTGCGCAGGCATTGATCACCTTACCGAACTGTTTGAGCTGAAAAAAGGTAAATCCACATGCCTCCTTCATTCTCCGGTTCAGCGTTTCTGGACTGATCCCTTCCTCCTCCGTCATATCCTCCAGCGTAATATCCTCTCCCGTGGCGAGTATCACTTTCTCAATCATACTCCACACGGTCCTCTCCTTTCGCGGCCTTTTCCCGATTTCCTCATAGGCGTACCGGCAGTAATAAGCGTGCAGCTCCAGTGTCTTGTACTCAATCATATTCAGCCGCTCAAACCGGGCCTCCTTCTCCTCACGAAGAAGGCTTTTCACCAGCGCCTCCACCTCTTCCCTCTCTTCCCCGGAGAGCTGTACCACAGGCCTCGTATCATACACCAGCCGGGCGTTGGCATGCTTCGGATGCCGTTCCCAGCTCATATACATAAAAAGCCCGATGTGGAACCGGATCACCGCCACATCGAGCTTCTCCTCCACCGCCTCCACATGGTGGAAGTGATGGGAATACAAGCAGAACAGACTGCCCGGCACCGCGTCGTAGGCATACCCGTTTACCGATATGGTGCCCTTTCCGGACAACACATAGAAGAGCTCCACCCGCTCATGGAGATACGGTTCGGTAGGCCCGTCGATGCTTCGGCGTTCGATCCCGATCTCCTTCTCCACATAATTGTCATAATGGTTGATGCCCGTATACCAGTCATTCTGCTGTTTCATATGATTAATCTCACTTTATACGATTTTATCCCGCACCGGATGGCCCTCGCAGTGCATCCTCAGCCTATACAATTCTTCTGACTGATAAAATCGTCCTGTATGTAGCCGTACCGACTTTAATTCCTGTCGACGGCGTGCTGGCGTGAACAATCTGCCCGTTTCCGATATAGATCGCAACGTGGCCGGCGTAGCAGATCAAATCTCCCGGCTGCGCCTCCGAGTAAGACACCTCGCGTCCCGCAGAACGCTGCTCCGAAGAGCTTCTCGGCAGTGAGTAGCCAAAGTGCTTGTATACCTGCTGCACAAATCCGGAACAGTCAGCTCCGTTGGTTAAGCTCGTCCCGCCGTATACGTAGGGATTTCCAACAAACTGCAAACCGTAATCCGCAACCGCGCGTCCTTCTGCCGAACCGCCGCTGCTCTTTACCGCGGCAGGACCGGTATACTTATCGTTGGCCGATGTCTTCTTAGAAGTAGACGTGGCCGCCGCTTTTTTCTTTGCCGCTTCCGCTTCTGCCTTCTTTCTGGCTTCCTCGGCCGCCTTCTGCTTTCTGGCCTCTTCCTCCTTCGCCTTCTGGATCTCCTGGTTTTTCTTCTCTACCGTCTTGGCATAATCCGCCGCATCCTTCTTCGCCTGGGCTAACTGGGCGTCAAAATTGCTGACTTCCTTCTTCTTATTGGCGATGGTGGTCTCCAGCTGGGATCTCTGCCCCTGAAGCTCCAGCTCCATAACCTCCATCTCAGCCTTGTCATTCTCCAGCTGCGCCTTATAGTCGGCCACCTGCTGCTTCGTCTCCTGATACGTATCCAGCATCTTCCTGTCATAGGAATAAATGCTTTCCACATACTCCGCTTTGTTTAAAAGGTCCGACATGCTCTTTACCTGCAAAAAGATATCGAGATACTCCGTATCGCCCTTCTCATACATATACTGAATCCGCTTTTTCATGGCGGCATACTGCTTTTCTTCTTCTTTTTTGGCGGCATCATAATCGATCTCCGCCTGCTTGATATCCGCTTCCTTGTCAGCGATATCCGTCTCCAGGAACTGGATATCGGTGAGCAGAGCCGTTAAATCTGAGGTCAGCTTCGATACCTGTGCGCTGACGGCGTTCTTGTTAGCCTCTGCTGCCTCCGCTTTTTTCTTGGCCTCGTCCAGCTTCTGCTGTGCCTCTTTTTTCTCTTTTTCCGCCTTGGATGTCGCCCAGGCGGGAACGGTCTGTGTACATACCATACTTCCGATTAACAGACTGCAGCCGATTCTTCTCAGCCACTTCCGAAAATGATTGCTTCTAAACTGTATTTTTATATTCATCGCTGGTCCTTCGCTCTGTTTTCATTTGGAATTTTTATGTAGAATTACTCTAACTCTTATGTTAACCGAAACCATGGGTAAAATTCAACCCTTATTTTATATATTTTATATTTTTTTTATTTTTCTGTTACTGTTCTCTTTCTCCCGCATGGCTTTCAATTCCTCCAGTACTCTCAGCACAATGAAGGTCGCCAGTACAAAGGTAAAGACATCCGCAACCGGCTGAGCCAGCTGAACCCCCATAATTCCGCAGATTCTCGGGAGAATAAGCAGGGAAGGGATTAAAAACAGTCCCTGGCGTCCCATGGCTACCAGCGAAGCGCGGAACCCGTATCCGATGGACTGGGTCAGCATATTGACCATAATTACCCACGCCTGAAGCGGAAGCGTTAAGATCTGGAGCCGCAGCGCCAGCGTACCGATCCGGATTACCTCCATATCTTCCCGGCGGAATGCGGTAATAATCGGACGGCTGACTGCAAACGCAATGATTCCGAAACAGGTCAGCATCGTAATTGCCACCTTCACGCAGAACCAGAACGCCTCCAGCACACGGTCATACCGCTTCGCACCGAAATTAAAGCCGCATACCGGCTGAAAGCCCTGGCCGAAACCGATGAGAGCTGAGTTAATGAACATCATAAATCTGGAGACAATCGACATGGCTGCAATCGCTGAATCGCCAAACGGTCCGGCCGCAAAATTTAAGATCACCGTCGCCACACTGGCAAGACCCTGGCGGCAGAAGGAGGGAAGTCCGGCGTGCAGAATCTCTCCATACATCTTCCAGGTGGGTGTAAAATTGGCAAGCCTCAGCCGGATGCTTCCTTCCCTGAAATTACACTGATAGAACAGGATTCCAAAGCTGATCATCTGACTCACCATCGTCGCAACGGCCGCTCCGGCAATTCCCATGTGAAATCCAAAGATTAAAACAGGATCGAGAATCATGTTCAAAATACCGCCCGCAGTGATTCCAATCATGGAATACATGGCATTTCCCTGAGCACGGAGAATGTTGTTCATGACAAAGGAAGACATCATAAACGGAGCGGCAATCAGAATATAGATTCCATAGTCCATCGCATAGGGAGCGATGGTTTCCGTCGCTCCCAGAAGGAATACCAGCGGCCGCAGGAAGGTCAGTCCGAAGACCGTAATGAGTATTCCGATTATCAGTGCCGTAAAAAATGCGGTAGCCGCTGATTTATCCGCTTCCCCTCCGTTTCGGTCTCCCAGGGAACGCGAGATGTAGTTCCCGCTCCCCATCCCCAGAGTGAATCCGATGGCCTGTATCATGGCCATGGCGGAGAACATGACGCCCACCGCCCCGGACGCGCTGGTTCCGATCTGACTGACAAAAAAGGTGTCCGCCATATTATAGATTGAGGTCACCAGCATACTGATGATGGTTGGAACCGCCAGCCGCGGGATCAGCGTGGAAACCGGCGTTTCAATCATCTGTACAAACCGTTCCTCCTGTGTCATCGGTTTCTTCATTTATAAACTCCCCCTTCTAAACTCACCATGACGCCTGTGCGCCATCCTCCGGAAGCTTTCCGGATACATACAGAAAACAGATAAAAAACAGAATCCCTTTCATCACACTGGAAATCGTAAATGCCCACCAGATCCCGTCTAAAGCCAGCGGCGAACTGCTCAAAATCATGGCCAGCGGTATTCTCGCCGAGGTGAATACAACGCTGATCACAGAACAGAGCAGCGTTTTGCCGAGACCGGACAGAGCTCCGACCGTCGTCAGCTCGACGCACATAAACATCTGCGAGAACCCTAAAATAACGAGATAGCTGATCCCCATGGGAATAATATCCGCCTCATGGATAAACAGCCCGAATATCTGTTTGGGAAATCCGATCAGCACCCCCGAGCAGAAAAGTCCCCATACAAACATGACGCCGACAGCCGTCATATAACCTTTCTTCACCCGGCGGTACTGGCGCCCGCCGTAGTTCTGGCCGATAAAGGAATTAATGGCCGCCGCGAATCCATCCGCCGTCATCCAGGAAATGGATTCGATCTGGCTTCCTACTCTCTGAACCGCCACGGCCGCATCTCCAAAGCCTGCCACAAACCTGGTCAGCACCATGGAAATACTGGTATAGATCAGATTCTGGACTGCGGCCGGAAGACCGATCCGCACCATCACCTTAAAATAATCCCGCGGAATCCGTTCCAGGAACCGGACCTTATCGAACACCAGCCTGTCCTTTTTCACAACCACGAGAAATACAATTGTTACAATCATCTGAGCCGTAACCGTGGCCACGGCCGCTCCGGTAACGCCAAGTGCCGGAAACGGTCCGATGCCGAATATTAAAACCGGATCGAGGATCATATTCATGACGAGCCCGATGACATTGGCGATAAACGGGGTTTTGCTGTCACCCATCGCTGTCAGAATTCCGGTAATGATCGCATTTAAAAAAGAAAACAGAATCAGGCCACAGGTGATCTTTAAATACACCTGTGCATTGTGAATAATGGCTCCGTCACTCAATCCGAAAAATCCAATGAGCGGACGGGCTCCAAAGACTGTAACAGCGGCAAACATCAGCGCAAACAGAACGCCCATCTGAATCGCACCCGCCGCGAATTTAGCAGCCTCCTCCGGTTTCCCGCTTCCAAGAGAATGGGCAACCTTTACCTGGCCTCCCATCTTGGCCAGAGCCACGACGCCCTGGGAAAGCCACGTATACATGCTGGCTGCTCCTACTGCAGCCACGGCGGGAGACCCCACCAGGCCAATCCACGCCATATCCGTCAGGCTGTATGCCGTCTGGACCAGCGCTGTGGCCATAATCGGCAGGGCCAGTCCCGTCAGAGACGTAAAGATATGACCGTGCAGCAAATCAATTTTCTTACTCATACACACCTCAAACAACACAGGATATCAGCAGGAAGGGCTGCCATGCCGGCAGCCCTCTGCATCCTGTTATCATACTATCTGATCGCTGCTTCTTATTCCGCAGCTTCCTGTCCGGACAAATACTCATGAATTCCTCTCGCTCCGGCACGTCCCGCCTCCATGGCAAGAATAACGGTGGCAGCGCCCGTAACGGCATCTCCGCCAGCGTATACGCCTTCCTTGGTGGTCCTGCCGTTCGATTCCTCCGCAACAATACATTTTCTGCGGTTTGTCTCAAGCCCCTTTGTGGTAGCAGAGATGAGCGGATTCGGTGAAGTTCCGAGAGACATGATAACCGTATCCACCTCAATGACAAACTCAGAACCTTCAATGGCAACCGGCCTTCTTCTGCCGGAAGCGTCCGGCTCACCCAGTTCCATCCTGATACACTTCATGCCTTTCACCCAGCCATTGTCATCCGTAAGAATCTCAACCGGATTCGTCAGAAGATTGAAGATAATTCCCTCTTCCTTTGCGTGGTGAACCTCCTCTGCTCTGGCCGGAAGCTCTGCCTCACTTCTTCTGTATACAATATGTACGTCTGCGCCGAGACGAAGAGCCGTTCTCGCGGCATCCATCGCCACGTTTCCGCCGCCGACTACCGCGACTTTCTTTCCGGCCACGATCGGCGTATCGTAATCATCACGGAACGCTTTCATTAAATTGCTTCTCGTCAAATACTCATTGGCAGAGAATACGCCGTTGGCGTTCTCTCCCGGGATTCCCATGAACATCGGAAGACCCGCTCCGGAACCGATAAATACGGCCTGGAAGCCTTCTTCATCCAGCAGTTCGTCGATGGTCACCGACTTGCCGATGATGACGTCTGTCTCGATCTTAACGCCTAACTTTCTCACGTTGTCAATCTCAGGCTGAACTACGCCTTCCTTCGGGAGACGGAATTCCGGAATCCCGTATGTCAGTACGCCGCCCGGCTCATGGAGGGCTTCAAAAATCGTCACCTCATATCCCATCTTCGCCAAATCGCCGGCACATGTCACACCGGAAGGGCCGGAACCGATGACAGCGACCTTCTTGCCGTTAGTCTTCTCCGGAGCCGCCGGAACGAAGCCGTTCTCTCTTGACCAGTCTGCCACGAAGCGCTCCAGCTTACCGATGGAGATTGGCTCACCCTTAATTCCGCGGATGCACTGGCCTTCACACTGGCTCTCCTGCGGGCATACACGGCCGCAGACAGCCGGAAGCGCGGAAGACTTCGCGATTACCTTCGCGGCTTCCTCATAATTGCCTTCCTGAACTTCCTTGATAAATCCGGGAATATCGATGGATACGGGACAGCCGCCCACACACTTCGGATTCTTGCACTTCAAACAGCGGCTGGCTTCCGCCCTCGCTTCTTCTTCATTATATCCAAGACAAACCTCTTCGAAATTTGTCGCTCTGACCTTCGGGTCCTGCTCTCTGACAGGCACTTTCTTCATCATATCCATTACTCGTCACCTCCACAATGGCCGCATCCGCCATGATGGGTCGCACCCTCATGAAGTCTTAACAGCGCACGGCCTTCTTCCGTCTTATACATCTGCTGTCTCTTCATCGCCTCGTCAAAATTCACCAGATGGCCGTCAAATTCCGGTCCATCCACACAGGCAAACTTCACTTCTCCGCCCACGGATACACGGCAGGCACCGCACATGCCTGTTCCATCCACCATGATCGGATTTAAGCTTACGATAGTCGGAATTCCCAGTTCCTTTGTCATCAGGCAGGTGAACTTCATCATGATCATCGGTCCGATGGCTACGCAGACATCGTACTTCTTTCCCTGGTTTACCACCAGGTCCTTAATCACTTCGGTAACCATGCCTTTTCTCTCATAGGAACCGTCGTCAGTGGTGACGTATAAATTACCGGCCACGGCACGCATCTCGTCTTCCAGAATCAGTAAATCCTTTGTCTTGGATCCCATAATGACATCGACGGAAACGCCGTGTTCCTTTAACCATTTAACCTGAGGATATACCGGAGCTGTACCCACGCCGCCGGCTACGAATAAATACTTTCTGTTTTTTACTTCTTCAAAATCGTCATGAACAAACTCGGACGGATTACCCAGAGGTCCTACGAAATCGATGAAGGAATCTCCCGTCTTCAAACCGGCCATTCTCTCTGTGCTGGCTCCGACGATCTGGAACACGATGGTGATGGTTCCCTTTTCTCTATCATAGTCACAGATCGTAAGAGGAATACGCTCTCCCCTCTCATCCATCCTGACAATTACAAATTCTCCCGGCTGGCAGGCTTTAGCAATCCTTGGCGCTTCTACGTCCATCAGATAGATCTTGTCAGCTAATTTCTCTGCTTTTAAAATCCTATACATCTTCATCCTCCTAATTCTTTTGGTGAATTATACCTGTACGCCTTTCCTGATAGCCTTCCCCAACAATCAGGAGAAATGGTACTCATATCATCTTACCATCCAAATTCCAACCTGACAATATGAATTCTCAAAAATAAAGGATAATGATCCCTTATTTCTTCCGATACATCCGGAAACTGTAGCACAGATTAAAATAGGTGTGCTCGTCGCTTTCCGCCGCCAGGCTCCAGTCTTCGGATTTGTCTAAGTCGGGAAAATGGGTGTCTGCGCTGTATTCATAATCGATGAAGGTTACATGGACCGTATCACAGTAAGGCAGGAACTGATCATAGATACTGCTGCCGCCAATGATGAATACGGAGGCCTGGGGATATTGTTTCAGAAATTCAAACGTCTCGTCCGCGGAATGGCAGACGACTGCGCCCTTTACCCTGTAATTCCGGTCTTTCGACAGGATTACGTTGATCCGGTTATACAGCGGCTGCTTTCCCGGAAGCGTCTCGAAGGTTTTCCGTCCCATCACGACGATTCCCCCTAAAGTCTCCTCCCGCAAAAGGCGCTGGTCCTCCGGGATGGAGACCAGGAGCTGCCCCTGATTTCCGATGGCCCAGTTTTTGTCAGCGGTTACTAATATGTTCATATTTATCTTCCTTCTCGTCTGCTGTATTCTTTATTTCTTTTTGTATGTCCGAAATTCAAAATGAAGTGATTCGTATACCTTATCTTCTCCGACCTGAACCATTTCCCAGTCTTCCCTTTCATCCAAATTAATAAAATAAGTATCCGGGCTTAATTCGGCTTTCATATAAGTGACATATGCAGTATCACAGTAAGGTAAAAACTGTTCATATACACTCTGCCCTCCAATTATATAGACATCTTCTGAATCATATCCTCGAACTGCCTCTAAAACCTCTTCCACACTATGACATATCACGGTTCCTTCCGGACAATAATCATAATTACCAGTAAGAAGGATATTGATTCTGTTCTTTAATGGTTTCCCTTCTGGAAAGCTTTCCAGAGTCTTTCTGCCCATAATTACTATTTTATTCTTAGTGGTAGTTCTAAAAAATTTCATATCCTCCGGAAGATGGGTAAGTAAACCGCCGTCTCTTCCTATTCCCCAGTTTCTGTCAACTGCTACTATGGTCTTCATTTTTTTCCTCCTGTCATTACTGTTCCCTTTTCAAATAAATATTTCTTTTCACTTTTTCTATTATCTGTTATGATATAGATACTTGTCAATTAGTATTTAAATAATCAATTTATAAGTAATCGGAGGACATTTTCTATGAGCTGTGCAGATCAGATATTTATTCAGAATTGTAAAGAAATACTGTCAAATGGTGTTTGGGATACGGACCATGACGTGCGCCCGGTCTGGGAGGATGGCACCCCCGCCCATACCATTAAAAAATTTGGAATTATAAACCGCTATGATTTATCAAAGGAGTTCCCGATTTTAACACTCCGCAGAACCGCTTTTAAATCTGCGATTGATGAATTACTCTGGATATGGCAGAAAAAATCAAATAACATCCATGATTTAAACAGCCATATCTGGGATTCCTGGGCTGATGAAACCGGAAGTATCGGTAAAGCATACGGGTACCAGCTGGGAATCCGGCATCAGTATAAAGAAGGCGAATTCGATCAGGTGGACCGGGTTCTCTTCGATCTGAAGCACAATCCCTTAAGCAGGCGCATTATGACGAACCTGTACAACCACCAGGATCTGCATGAGATGAACCTTTACCCCTGCGCCTACAGCATGACCTTTAACGTTTCCGGCAATGTATTGAACGGAATTTTAAACCAGAGGTCTCAGGATATGCTGACCGCCAATAACTGGAACGTGACGCAGTACGCCGTTTTGCTGCATATGTTTGCATCAGTAAGCGGCTTACAGGCCGGGGAACTGGTTCATGTCATTGCGGATGCCCACATTTATGACAGACACGTACCGATCGTGAAGGAAATGATAGAAAAAACGCCCTATGACGCGCCGAAGTTTATCATGGATCCGGAAATTCATGATTTTTACAGCTTCACAAAGGACAGCTTCCGGCTGGAGGATTATCAGTACCATGCGTTTACGGATAAGATTCCGGTTGCAATCTAGGAGAAGGCCGGCGGGTCCGCAGGTATACTTAATCGTGAAAAAAGGAATAAGCAGGCTGGACACCAGCCGCTTATTCCTCTCTTTTTTATGCCAGATACTTCTTAAGCGCCTCCCTGACTGCACCCGCCCCGGCAATCTCCTCCAGGAACATGGCTTCCGTCAGGCTGCCGATTCCGGCGTCGTATAAGTTAACGCCAAAAATATTCTCATTGGACAGAATCGGTTTTAACTGTCCTGCATACGTCTCAGGCTTCCCTGCCTCGACGCCCTTTAAGCATTCCATAAGCTCCGGAATCATCGGATCGGCGGAAAGCTCAAACGGTTTTAACTCATCATCCACCGCCAGCAGATAACGGCACCAGCCCGCAATGGCCAGGGGGATAAAGGTCAGCTTCTTCGCATCCCCATACCGTTCCACATAGGATTTGATCGTCTCCCCGTACCGGATTCCCACCTTCTGGGACGTATCGCTTGCGATTCTCTGGGGTGCATCCGGTATAAACGGATTCGGAAGCCTGTCGCAGATGACCTCATTGACAAACGCTTCCGGTGAAAGAATCTTCGGATCCGTCACCACCGGCATTCCCTCTGTCAGCCCGATTTTTTCTACCAGGGCCTTCAGTTCAGTATCCTTCATCTCCTCCGCAATCGAAGTGTATCCCAGAATACAGCCATATACGGCCAGCGCCGTGTGCAGCGGATTTAAACAGGTTGTTACCTTCATGCGCTCCACCCGGTTTACCGTATCCCTGTCCGTCATATAGACACCTGCTTTTTCCAGTGCAGGCCTTCCCGCCGGAAATTTATCCTCAATCACCAGGTACTGCGGCCCCTCCGCGTTGACAAAGGGCGCAATATACGTCCTCTTAGAGGTGATAACCGGCTGCATGGAGGAGACTCCGTCAGCTTCCAGCTGCCCGGCCAGTTCGGCACTGGGCCTGGGGGTAATCTTATCGATCATGGACCAGGGGAATGCAATCTTTTCTTCATTCTTTAAATATGCAAGGAAGCCGTCATCCACAAATCCCTTTTTCTTCCATTCCTCCGCCATGGTGAGAATGGAATTCTGCAGCTTCTCTCCGTTATGGGAGCAGTTGTCCATGCTGACGACAGCCAGCGGCGCGGCGCCATGCCGGTACCGTTCCAGCAGAAGGGCGCAGACCACTGCCATGGCGCAGGATGGCTCCTTCGGCCCATTGTCAATATCGTTCTGAACGAATGGAAAATACGTTCCATCCGCCCCTTTCAGTGCATAGCCTTTTTCCGTGATCGTAAAGGATACCATCTGAAGGGAGGAGCTTGTAAATATGGTGCGCAGACGCTGCCACTCTTTTGGATCACCGGAATCCGCCTTCACGCCCTCTGCAATGGATGCAATCACCTTCTTCTCCGTGCTCCCATCCGCCTTTAAGGTAATTAACAGGGCCAGATCGTCAAATGGTTTATAGATTTTATCCATAATGTCAAAATCAAAGGTCTCAGCCGCAATAATCCCGGTTTGGGCCAGGCCAGCCTCCAGAAGCGCGTCCTGAAGATTGGCAATAAAGCCGCGGAAGATATTACCTGCGCCGAAATGAACCCATTCAGGATTCTCCTTTGTCCTCTTCACCATTGCCGCCCTGTCATAGGTTGGAACGGCAATCCCCGTTTTCTCCCATGCCTGCCTGTCCTGTAATCCTGTATCTGTTAAATTCATGTTTACACCTCTCTCGTTTATTTTAGCGCCGTATCATGGCAATTTAAGAAAGCAAATTTCCGGCACACGCTATGCAGTACTAGTGAAGGCAGCCAGCCAGAAAATCCGTGGCAAAACCGTCGTTTCTCCGTTTTTCCACTGCTTCGCCGCCTGTAAAGCTTTCCGCATATTTCTCCATCAGGAACCGTTCTTCCTTCACCATCTTATTTAAATGAAGAGCCAGCAGCCGGTGTACCCGCTCCCTGTCCCGCATCAGAACGGCCTCCATAAGCTCCCTGTGCTGCCGCACGACTCCGTCGCTGATCCCGGTCTCCGTTAAGGACAGCAGACGGATCCGCCGGTAATCTCCTGAATTGGCGTGAATAATCCGGGCGCAGGTTTCCCGGTCGGCACCCTGGTAAAACACAGAGTGGAACACCATATCTTCTTCCAGAAACGCCCGGCAGTCCCTGTCTTTCACAATTTTTTCCTGCCGGTCTAAGGATTCTTTAAGAGCCGCGGCAGCCGCTGAGTCCGGTCCGCTTAACGCCATGAATTCCAGCATGACCTGTTCTTCCACACAGCTCCTTAGAAACCGCTCATTGTCAGCTCTCTGGAAATCAATTCTGGATACCATCGTACCTCTCTGCGGCAAAAAAGTGATGAGGCCTTCCTTGGACAGCCGGATCAGCGCTTCCCTGACCGGCGTTCTCCCCACCTCATATGCGTCGCAGACATCCTTTATACTGAAGACCAGACCGGGTCTCAGTTTTAAATCAAGGATATCCGCCCGCAGTACGTCGTACATCCGGTCTTCCCGACTGCCGCTGTTTTCCTTTTCTGCTGTCTTTGCTGTCTCTGCTGTCTTCATGGTATTTTTCTTTACGGCAGGGATTTCTGCACCAGCTTTTTTCGTATCCTTCTCAGCCATTTTTTCTGATCGCTTCCCATAAGCCCTGTAAATACATGACCCCCAGCGCCCGGTCATACAGACCGTAGCCTGGCATTGCTTCTTCCCCCCAGATTGCCCGGCCGTGATCCGGACGGATCACCCCGTCAAATCCGGTATCGTAAAGCGTCTTCATAATTCTGTACATATCCATGGAGCCGTCGGAAGATAAGTGAGCCGCTTCCTCAAAATCCCGTTCGGAATTATATTTTAAGTTCCTGACATGAGCAAATGCAATTCTGCCCTTCGCGGCCTCGATGATGCCCGGAATATCGTTCTTCTGATTGGATCCCAGAGAACCGGTGCAGAGAGTCAGCCCGTTATACGGCCTGTCAACCGCCCTTAAGAGCTTTTCAATGTGAGCCTTATCCGTAATGATTCTGGGAAGCCCGAATATCGGCCACGCCGGATCATCCGGATGAATTCCCATGCGGATATCATATTTTTCACAGACCGGCCCGATGGCTTCCAGAAAATATACGAGATTGGAGAACAGCTTCTCCTCGTCGACCTCACGGTACATCGCAAACAGCTCGGCCAGCCTGCCCATGCGCTCCGGTTCCCAGCCCGGCATTACATAGCCGGCGGACATGGCTTCGATGGATTCTCTCATATGCTCCGGATCGATCTGATCGATGATATCCTGATTATAGGCGAGAACGGTGGAGCCATCCGCTCTCTTTCTGGCCAGCTCGGAACGGGTCCAGTCAAACACAGGCATAAAGTTATAGCATACCATGTGGATGTCTTCCTCGCCCAGACGTTCCAGAGTTTTTATGTAATTTTCAATATAGCGGTCTCTGTCTCCCGCACCAGTCTTGATATCGTCATGGACATTGACCGATTCAATTCCGAGAATGGAGAGTCCTGCTTCCTCCACGGTCTTCTTTAAGCTTCTGATCTCTTCTCTCTCCCAAACCTCTCCCGGCCGGGTCCCGTAGAGTGTTGTGATAACGCCTTTCACGCCCGGAATCTGACGGATCTGTTCCAGTGTTACGGTGTCATAGCCTGGTCCATACCAGCGAAGTGACATATTCATATGAATTCCCTCCTGATGATAAATAAAATTGGTTTACAGCTTTCCTGCCTGTTTCTGAGTTGACCACCATCTGCCGTATACTAATATATTAGCACTAATATATTAGTTTGCACAGGGGATTTTTAACGGAATTCCGCCTGTTTTTTTATGAAATATGTCTAAATAGCTTTCCTGCTACTTCTCCGCTGCCTTCGACATCACAACTCCCGTGATTCCCATCAGGACCAGCGCCGGCAGACAGCTGATCACCATCACGGCAAATCCGAACAGCCCTTTTAAATGGGTAATAAACAGAAGACTCTCCGGAAGCGTCACCTTATCATAAATCCACTGGATCAGCTCCGGGGCTTTTAATAACGAGATATCCATCAGCCCGATCTCCGCCATCAGAAACGCGGCTGATATCAGGAGAAAAGAGAGAACCGCTGCCTTTTCCCCATTTGTTTCTTCCTGTTTTATAATCTCTGTGCTCATATTTTTTCCTCCTGTCGCAGTCTTTTCTTTTACTAAACCGCATTATAATGCCGGACTGTGACTGTTTTGTGAAAAATAGATTATAAAACTGTGTTCTGCTCTCTGCTCCTGCCGGTTTCTGCAGCGATATTATATTCTTATTATGCGCATTTTTCACAAAAATTAAAAAAATTTAATTTTTTTCTTACATCCGTACGGGTCGATCGGTTATAATGGTCCGCAGACGGAAACAAATGCACCCTTTCCGTTTCAGCCATGTGCGTATAATCTGAATAGATGTAAATCCAGCAATATCTGCGTGTAGTCTATAAGCGGAATTCTTCCGTTTTGATTACGCGCAGTTTTTATTTATAAGGAGTGATTATCTATGACAGAGACAAAACGAGATGCAAACGCCAGTCTTGCATCAGAACCAATCGGCAGACTTCTGCTGAAATTTTCAGTACCCTGTGTACTATCCATGCTGGTCAGCGCCCTCTATAACATCGTGGACCAGATCTTTATCGGGCAGAGCGTCGGTTACCTTGGAAACGCGGCGACAAATGTTGTCTATCCCTTCACCGTGGCCTCCCTGGCCCTGGCTCTTTTAGCCGGAGATGGGAGCGCGGCCAAATTAAGCCTCTCCCTGGGCAGCGGCGATCAGGAAACCAGCCACAAATGCATCGGCAATGGAATCCTGGCCACCGTATTCATTGGTATCGTGATGACCGCAGCTGGCTTTCTGTTTTCAGACCAGATTCTCCGCCTGTTTGGCGTAACGGAGGCCAGCTATCCCTATGCCAGGGAATATATGGAGGTCATTCTGATCGGAATCCCGTTCTATATTTTCGCCTCCGGCATGAACGCAGCCATCCGGGCCGACGGCTCCCCCGCCTATTCCATGTTCTCCACGGTCATCGGAGCCGTGCTGAACCTGATTCTGGATCCGGTCGCCATCTTCGTATTCCACATGGGGGTACGGGGCGCGGCCATCGCCACAGTCATCGGCCAGGCAGCTTCCTGCTTCGTCACCATCCTGTATTTCCGGAAACCGAAATCCTTTCGCTTCTCAAAAACCAGTTTCCTTCCGGATTGGCGGCTGCTGGGGCAGATCGGCCAGCTGGGAATCTCCAGCTTTATCACACAGATCGCTATTGTCATCGTTATGAGTGTCTCCAATAACATGATCGGGCTCGCTGGACCTAAATCCATTTACGGAGCTGATATCCCGCTTTCGGTGGTTGGAATCGTTATGAAGGTATTTGGCATCGTCATTGCATTTTCAGTCGGTATTGCAGTCGGCGGCCAGCCTGTCGCAGGATATAATTACGGAGCCGGTAATTTTAAGCGTGTCTTCGATACGTACCGCCATATTATCGCGGCCAATGCAGTGGTGGGCATCATTGCCACACTGCTCTTTGAATTCTGCCCTCAGGCCATCGTCAGCCTCTTCGGCAGTGAAAGCAGTCTGTATAATGAATACGCAGACATGTGCTTCCGCATCTTTCTGGGCGGCATTCTGCTCTGCTGTGTTCAGAAGGCAAGCAGTATTTTCCTTCAGTCGATTGGAAAACCGGTGAAGGCGACAATCCTTTCCCTCTCCAGAGACGTCATTTTCCTGGTGCCGGGCGTCATCCTGCTGTCGATGGCCTTCGGCGTCACGGGAATGCTGTGGGCAGCCCCCATCGCCGATGTACTCTCTCTGATTCTTACAATTATTCTAGTCTCACATGAATATAAATGTTTAAAGCGAATGGAGGTCAAAACACATGGATAATCGAATCATTACCATCAGCCGGGAATTCGGCAGCGGAGGGCGCACCATAGGGAAAATGACAGCCGAAAAGCTGGGAATTCCCTATTATGACAAGGAGCTGGTCAAAAAGGTAGCTGTAGAGACTGGATTTGACGAATCCTATATCGAGAAGCAGGGCGAGGATGCCCCCTCGAAAAGCATCTTCGGGTATGCCTTCGCCGCCAGAGGAATGAACGGCGCCATGAACGGAATGTCAGCCGACGATTTTCTGTGGGTAATCCAGAGAAATGTCATCCTGGACCTGGCGGAAAAAGGCCCCTGCGTCATCGTAGGAAGATGTGCGGACTATATTTTAAAGGAACGGGCGGACTGCCTCAATGTCTTCGTCCATGCTGACGAGGACATCCGGGCTGAACGTATCGTCCGTCTTTACGGGGAATCGGAAAAAAGTCCGTTGAAACGTCTGGAAGAGAAGGACAAGAAGCGGTCTGTCTATTACAGGTATTATACCGGCCGGGAGTGGGGCATGGCAGCCAATTACGATATCGCCCTGAACAGCGGAAAGCTGGGCCTGGAGCGGTGTGTAGAGCTTATTGCAGAGCTCACGGATATCCAAAAGGCCCTTACCAGTTAGAGGACGCGGACTTTCCTGCACAATAAAAAGGCCGCTGCGCCAGTAGCATCTCTGCTGGCACAGCGGCCGATCCAGCCGCTTCCTTCGGTTCTCCAGATTCTTCCTGCCGGACAGGCGTTAAGTCAACAGGTCTTCCATTAATTCCTCCTGCAGCGCCTCGTCCATCAGCTTCATGGTTCCTTCAGAAAACACCTGCGGATACGGGAAACGCTTCATACCGAACAGCTTTCCAAACTCGACGCAGACACTGCCGCCGTTCATGGCACAGATCGTTCCCGCTCCATAGTTTTTATGCTCTACCTTCTTATTTATAATTTTCACAGACACATCTCCATTTCCCTCACTCTCCGGCCGATCAGGTCTTCCACCTCATCCTTTTCCACATCCAGTGCAGCTGCAAATTCTCCGTATAAAAAGTCCTCTGCCAGCTTGAGATACAGTTCGTCGCGCGCCGTGTTCTTCCGGCCCTCCGCCAGACGTTTCTGCTTCTTCAGATACAGGGTCTTGATAATCTGCATCCAGCCCATACAGTCATTCTGCCTCATGATTTCCCTGTACCTTTCCTCACGCCTTTTTTCATCCGGAACCCAGACTGTTTCCACCTGCGGGATCCTGTCAATCAGTTCCAGCGCTTCTTCCCTTGTAATTGCCCGGCGTAAGGAGTTTTTTTCGCTGTCCACCGGCGTGTAAATGGTATTTTTCTGTGTATATAGCGGTTCCAGCGTATAATAAAGCCGCCCCCGCTCCGCAATGCCTAAATCCAGAGGACCGATCGCTTTTATCACACAGATTCCATGATTTCCAAATACAACGTGATCATTTACCGAAAACATCCATTTCCCTCCTGAAGTCAAAACAAAAAAAACGCTGCCTGCAGAAATGAAAACAGATGCTTTGGAACTTCAATGATTCCAAAGCATCACCATTTCGTTACTGCAGGTATCCATCCGTACTGTAGGAATTGTACTGTTTCCTGATCTTTACCACCAGGGAGCCGTCCGCCTCCTTCGTCTTCTCTTCAATGACGTAGTTCACACTGCTCTTATCGAGCTTTTTACAGAAGATGGCAAAATCCTGTTCCGGATCCGCCTCCTTCGTCGTATCAAATCTCATTGTCTGCAGCAAACATGCGCTTATAATTCGTCTCATGCTAAAACCTCCCTTTTCTATAGGTTTATTTTAGCATTTTGAAATGTAAAATGTCAGCGTTTTTTTGATGTTGGGAAAAAGTTTGTTAAAAACTATCGATGAGTAATCGTCTGTGTATTGTGCAGATTTACCATAGGCTACTGCGTCTCGTCACCGCTCCGGCCATGCATGTGCCTGCCGCGTCCCCGGCCTCGTCCGCGCTCCTGACCTTCCCATCCGTCTAACAGCTTATCCAGAAGCTCCGACAGTGTTTTCTTCTCCTCGTAGTTCAGACAGGCAAACAGGCCGGAGGCCGCATCTTCACGCTCGCCTTCCAGTCTGGAGGCTCTTTCCATTCCGCTTTCCGTCAGCCTTACTTCCATCTGACGCCGGTCATTCTCGCTCTGGCTCCGCTCAATAAATCCATTGGCTTCCACCTTATTTAAAATCTCACTCAGGGATCCGGAACGCACCTCCAGAATATCCTGAAGCTCCCGCTGGGTAATGGTTCCGCTCTCCAACAGTGCAGACAGAATTCTTGCCTGCCCTGCCTTCTCTCCCATATTATAATGCAGAAAATGGCCGCAGGCGCGAAGCTGGCCCTGCAGCTTTTCTTCCATTCCAAAGCTGCGGCAGCGGTGTTCTCTCATTTCCCCATTTCTTCCATGCGCTTCCATTCCTCTGCATCTTCGCAGCTCTCCCAGTTCTCTTCCGCCATGACTTTGACGTCCTTCTCCCTGAGTGTGACTGCGCGGCAGATCGGTTCTGCTATCTGCTTCTGCATGACTCACCGATTCATGGTGTCTGCCGTTATGTCTGCTTCTGTCGTTTCTTCCACACTCTTCCGTTCGCCCGCTTCTGTTATTTTCTTCCTGACTAAAGTATGCACGCCCTTTTCCACACTGTAGCGCTCCGGCTTCGCAGTGGTTCGGGCAGCACGGACAGTTCATTCTATTTTCATCCATCTATAAATCCTCCTGTTCTGTATCATTGCAACTCAATTAGTTAGGTACCTTGCAATATTGATATTACATCTTATTTCAACATTTGTCAAGGTACCTTGTAATATTTTTTTTGCAGATTATACGGATGAAAAATGCCTTATGTAATCAAAAGTATATATAAACGCTCTGTCCATTGTTTCCATAAACGCCTTTTGAATATGTGGAAAAGCCCGCAGAAACGCGGCAGAATGAAATAACTCAGGAATCCGATTGCAGTCAGCTGCGGCAGCAGCCTTACGATGGTTTCTTGCGCTTATGAGCCGTAATAATCGTGTAGCTGAACGCATTCACGGTTATGATGCAGAATTCATTTTCGGCATACCAGTTTTTTCCGTTTCTGGTAATACATGTATTGGGATTCCCGATCATTTCACGGCACCATACCACGGCATCCTCCGCATCCAGTGACAGATTTCTCCGGATCCGCATCACCCCCAGATCCGTGGTATGAAGTTTGTCCAAATTTAAAAGCAGTTTCTTTTTATCCTTGCAGTCCATCTGATGATTCTCCCCGGCTTTTCGCCTCCGTTTACTCCTCTTCTTCCTCCAGAAGCGTGTAATCCCGCTGAAACAATTCCTCGCAGACCTCCAGCTTCAACTGATCCCACTCCAGTTTTTCCAGCAGCTTTTCTCTCACAAACCGTTTACTTTTCTGCCTGTAATGGGGAAGGTGGTTCTGTTCGATAATATTCTGGAGCTCCGCCCGCCATAGAATGGCGAGCTGCAGTTCCCGCTTCATTTTGGGGTTCTGCTGTGGGGGCCGCATCTCCTCAATCACGATATCCCTGCCGTTTACGGAAACAACCAGCACTCCCCAGTAGGCCGGTATATGTTCTTCCACATGCTTCGCATGGGATCTGCCGATTACAACGTAGTTCTCGTCACAGTATTTATCGTAATCACGGATCTGCCTCCTCAGGCGCTCGTAGGTGTCGGCATCACTCTTGATCTCCAGCCCCGTGATTCTGCGCTCCGTCACCATCAGCACATCCGCTCTCGATTTTCCAATGATTTTCTCCTCGAACATCCTCGCTTTCCCAAACCGCTCTTCCAGGTAGTCAAACAACGGCTCCCTGATATCACAGTCATACAGCAGTGCGTCCATTCTCTCCATTCCCATAACCTCGCTGTTTTATCCTGCAAAAAATGACAGGCACTGACTCGTATCCGGACACGCCTGCGCTGCTGATTGAAAAGCCTTCTGCACGATCACGCCTTCACAGCCCATCTCATCTTCGTCGACCTGGCCCGCCCGTTCCTTAAACACTCTTCCGCCGACGGCCGTATGACCTCGTCCGCAATCTCGCTGTAAACACCTTCCTTCTTCAGGCGTTTAAAAGACTTCTTCACCAGTCTGTCCTCCCCGGAATGGAAGGTCAGAACCGCTACACGGCCGCCCGGTGCCAGCACAGCCGGAAGCTTCTCCAAAAATGAATACAGCACTTCGAATTCACTGTTTACATCGATCCTCAGCGCCTGAAACGTTCTCTGGCACGATTTTTTCACCGCCTCCTTCCGGTCTGCTGCCGGAACCCTGGAGAGTGCCTTCTCAATCACCTGGCGAAGGCGCGTCGTGGTATCAATGGGATTGCCCCTTCTGATTTCCTGGACCACAGCTCTGGCGATCTCTTCTGCATATGGTTCGTCCGCATTTTCCAGAAGCATCCCCCGCAGTTCTTCCTCCTCTATCGTCTGCAGCCGCTCCGCAGCCGTGATTCCCTTCTCCGGATTCAGCCGTAAGTCCAGCGGCCCCTCCGTTTTATAGGAAAAACCGCGGTCCGGATTGTCGATCTGCATGGAGGATACACCGAGATCCGCCAGCACGAAATCGAAAGGTCCCACCTCAGCCGCCACACGGTCAATATTTGCAAAGTTCTCCTGAATAATCGTCAGGATTTCCGGGCCGAATCCCTGGCTCTGCAGCCGTTCCCGCGTTTTTGCCAGCTCAATGGGATCGACATCAAGGGCATAGAGATGCCCCTGGGACTGCAGGCATTTTAGCATTTCCCGGGTATGGCCGCCATAGCCGAGCGTGGCGTCAAGCCCTTTCTGCCCCGGCTTAATCTGGAGGAAATCGAGGATTTCCCGTACACAGATCGAGAGATGCATCCCCGCCGGCGTACTGCCTTTGCTCACCACCTTCGCCACAGTATCCGCGTACTTCTCCGGCTGCAGTTCCTTATATTTTTCCTTATAGTTTCTCGGGTGGGTCCCTTTATACCGCACCCTGCGCTTATGTGTCTGTTCCTGATTTTCCATTTACTCCTGCCTCTCTCCTTCTGTTTTAGAACCGGCCGCGCCGGCATCCTTATTCTGCCTGAATCCCCGTATTCTCCGGATATTGGACGGCACGGTCTTCCCCATTGTTCAGGGCTTCAATCCACAGAGTGCCATCTCTTTCGTTCAGCCACACTTCGCCATTCCCCACGGCCACGCCCCGATAGCTCCACCAGACGTCGTCTTCCGCCATGAGTTGACCGATGCGTTCCTTATAAACCTCTGTGAAGATCTCATCGTAATACGCCAAAAACTCTTCCGGGCTCTGGACAGTCACCTGCTTATCCGGCAGAACCACCTTCTTCGGAAATGCGATCATCCGGGAGGCCTCCTCCTTCTCCCCTGCCTTTACGTGAGCCGCGAATTTCTTCAGGAAAGCCTTCGCTTCCTCTTCTCTGATTCCGGTTATTTCATACATCTGGTCCTCACCGCCTGCGCTCTCTGAATAACCGGCGTCAGGGGAGGTCCTGTTATTTATAAATTCCATGATGGTGCTGATGCTTTCATTGGCCTGAGCCTTATCAACCGCTTCCGACAGTTCTGCGTCGAGCACAAATTTCGTTCCATCCCCCAGGAAAATCCGTGTAGTCGGAAATGGAACCACTGCCTCAAGTCCTGTCCCTGTTATATAGGAAATGATAGTGATCACATCCTCATATCCGTCACCGTCAATATCCCGAAATGATACCATATCCACCGATTCAAAGGTCCAAGGTGAGGAGCCTTCAGGCCACGCCTTCGGAAATTCATATACTATTTCATTATTTTTACTCAAATAGAATATCACATCATCATGAACATGATCCGCTGGCGGCGCATAGGAGATAAAACGGACCTCTCCCCAGTTTTTCCATGTAACGTCGAAGCTCTGTCCGGCAATGATACGGCTATCATCCAGCGTGTTTTCCGTTTCAGCACTCTCCATTTCAGTGCTCTCCATTTCGGCGATTTCCGTCTCTCCGGCGGAAACAGGATTCTTAGACGCAGATACCGTAAAGGATTCCGCAGTCTGCGGCACCTCTGCGGAAGACCGGTCCGTTTTCGCGGCCTCTGCAGTCTGGCCGTGCGAGCAGGCGGACAGCAGTCCCGCGGACACTGCCCCTATCAAAACCACGTATTTCATTGGATTCTTTCGCTTCATCATTGATCCACACTTCCTTCCAGGACTTCCTTCTGTCTTCCGATATACCGGCCGGAACGTTCTTTCTTTTATCCCATGTAGTATAACACAGCCAAACCATGTCATCAATCCCGTTATGCAATTTACAGAAGGCGGAAAAAAAACGGAAGCAAACGTGCCTCCGCCATTTTATATTTCACACCCCACCGCTACGCAATATATAAAATCTCCACATCCCCCAGCGCCTTTTTTATCTCCTCCCGCAGATATTGCTCCGCATCTGCCCTCACTTCCGGACGGTAACAGTACTTTCCCCGGCCGCGGCCCGTCATAAGTTCCTTATCGTAGAGCTCCGGCGCCGCCGGAAATGCCTCTCCATTGATGGCCCGGTGCACAAAGCTGTATGTCATCAGGATTACTTCCAGAAACATCTCCCGCTTCATCTTCGGCGAAAGATGGTCTCTCAGCGTCTGAAGCAGCGTCCGGTACTCCTCTTTCCAGCCTTCCATGATGATAACCGGGGCAATCAGCAGGCCGCAGGGATATCCGGCGTCACACATCCGGTTGACCGCATCGATCCGCTTCATCAGGGACGAGGTTCCCAGCTCGATTCTGCTGATTATCGACTGGGGATTCACACTCATGCGGAAAATCGCCTTTCCCCGGTGATCTAAGTCAAGCAACGGCTCCACCATATGAAACTTCGTTGGAAATGTAATATGGCCCCGCCCCCGTTGGGCAAACTGGGTGATCGTCCACTCCAGATTGCCTGTAATGGTATTTTCCAGAACCAGGTCGCTGTTGCTGCCGATCTCAAAGGTCTTCCCGGTCTCACCGTTCATTGACACTTTTATCAGCCGGTCCATCATCTGCTCCCTGTTTACAAAAAGCCGCAGATACGAGCACTTATTGTAATTGCAGACCAGATAGCAGTACAGACACATGGCGCTGCAGCCGGAGGAAGTGTAGGGAACCAGATAATCGGACACCTTGTGATTTTCCACATACTTATGGGTCTTTCTGGTCCCAATAATCAGGTTCCGTTTCATCCGGCCGAATTCCTTATTCGGTTTCTCCTGCATCTCGGGAATCCGGTTATGACTTTCTATGGGAATCCAGGGCAGATCTTTAAACCGCTCCCTCAACTCCCTCCCCAACTGGTAATTTACTATATCCGGCTCATAATAGACTTCATAAAAATGCTGCATACCGTCTCCGTTTCCTCCGGCTCATATCCAACCGGAACGTTTTTTAACAGTATGCAGCAATGCAAAAAAATTATTCTTGTTTCATAACAGGCAGTCTTCTATCTGCTCTCATAGAGATCCGCCGTATAATTCTCCATCGGATTCCAGTTCTTAAATTCAAAATCGTCGGCAGACACATCGGCGCCCTTCGCCTTTGCGGCATCGATGGCTCTCATCCACTCCTCCTGAGTCTTGTCGGAGAGTGTCTTTAACTCTGTCTTATAATCGATGTTCTGTGCCAGAATACCCTGTGCGATTTCCCCAAGTCCCGGAGTGATTGCGGATACCTCTGCGTAAACATCGGCTGCAGCCGGATTTCCCACGATGGGATCTGGCGCCAGCGCCGCTACCTCATTGTTCAGATTGTAATACTGAAGCATGACGTCATCCGTCATATGAGCCTTGTTGGCCGCATCGATAACCGATACGAATCCGCCGTCTTCCACGAGACCCGCCTGATAATCCTCAGAATAGAGTTCGGTTAAATACCTGGCCGCCACATCCGGATGCTTGCAGTTGGCGGAAATTCCCATCCACGGCTGCGCTCCGATATAAGGAAGCTTTCCCTTCATTCCATCATCCGGTGCCGGAAGCGCCATCACGCCGAAATCCAGATCCGGGTTATCCTTGCGCCATGTAGAGATACACCATGCACCCTGAATGATAAATGCCGCCTGATTCTGTGCAAACAGCGCACGTGCTTCCGGAGCCTTGATGGAAACAGTGTCCGGATGGAAGCAGCCTTCTTTTACCAGCGTATCATAGAATTCATAGGCGCTCTGCATCGCTTCGGAATTCAGCGTATTCTGCCCATCCACCAGAATCATCTGGGAGATATCGCTGCACTTGCCGCCATCTAAGCTGGCCAGAGAACGGAGAGCCAGTTCCAGACGGTTGGCCTGCGCACCGCTGTCGATGATTCCAAAGAACCTGCCGTTTCCGGCATCGCTCACCTTCTTGCAGACATCCAGGAACTCGCTGCGTGTCTTCGGAAGCTGGTTCTCATCGATTCCCGCCTCCTTCAGCACATTCTTATTGTAAAATACAAGGGTATTGATGATATTGGCCGATTCCGGAAGTACATACGTCTTTCCGTCAATCGTCGTAATTCCTTCATTCAGCGCGCCATCCGCAAAAGAATTCAGGAAATCATCGGATACGTAATCGTTCATCGGCATAAACCAGTTTTCCTTCAGCGCCGCACTCAGCTTCATGCCGGAAGGAAGCGGGAATAAATCCGGTGCATTCCCCGCCTTGATGGCGGAAATAACCGTTTCCTTAAATTGATCCGCAGTCAGAACCGTATATTCAATCGTGACATTGGGATTCTCCTCCATAAATTTCTTGTGGAATGCTTCCCTGCGCTCCTTTGTGCTGTCGCTCCAGTCAATGATCTTAAGCGTCACCTTCTCATCGGCCGGCGTATCCACCGCGCTGGTCTCTTCCTTTGCCTCTGTCACGGCTGCCGTCGTATTCGCCTCCTCCTTCGTCTGCACATTGACTCCGCAGGCGCTTAAGGAACCGGCCATAAGCACGGCCAGCGCTGCCGCAAGGGCTCTCTTTACTTTTCTCATAAAATATATCCTCCTTTATTTGAGTTTCTTTAATAATTTGTGTTTCTTTATTTGAATTACTTTGCTTCCATTTTCTGAACTCTGTTTTGAGACTCAGCTCTTTACCGCTCCGGCAATTCCGTCTACAAAATACCTCTGCAGTGCAATGAACACACAGATCACCGGCACGATTGCAATACTGGCTCCGGCGGCTATTCCGGTCCAGTCAACCACATTTTCACCCCGTAAGGCATAAAGCCCCACCGCCAGCGTCCGCAGGGACGGGTTGTTAAGCGTAATGATAAGAGGCAGTAAAAAGGAATTCCACGTCCAGATAAACTGCATGATCACCACGGTTACCATGATGGGTTTGGCCAGCGGAAACATGACGCTTCCATAGGTCTGGACGAAATTTGCACCGTCAATGGTGGCCGCCTCTTCCATCTCATTGGGAATCGAGGCGTAGAAGCTGGAAAACAGCATCAGGAAGATCACATGGCCGCCGCCCGACTCCGCCAGGATCAGACCCACCAGGCTCTGGGACAGGCCCATATTTTTTAACAGCTCGTAGATCGGGATCACGGTAAACACCAGAGGAATCGTGATGCTGGCCATAAATATTTTCATAATCAGGCCTTTCCCCACAAAGGAATAGCGGCCCATGACGTATCCGGCCAGGGAGGTGCTCAAGAGCACAATCACCACAACCGATACCGTCACGATGATGGAATTTTTAAAGTAAATACCGAAATTCGCATTGTTCCATGCACGGATAAAATTATCCAGGTTTAAGGACTGGGGAATCAGGTTCAGTCCGCTTGCAAAAAATTCATTCTGCGTCTTGAAGGAGGCCGAAATCATCCAGAGAAACGGGTAAATCCACAGAAAGGAAGCCACAGCCAGGACCGCGTAAAGGACGGTCTTCCCCACCTTACTTAAAATCGATGTTCTTTCCATATGTTCCTCCTATATCGCGTTCTTCTTCTGGAACGCTGTCTTTACCACATTGCCCACAGTTCCGATTACCACGACGATGATTCCAAATGTCATGGCCGCGGCACTGGCGTAACCCAGTCTGGGCATTCCGCTGCTGCTTGCGTAAGCCGTCCGGTATACGAAGGTAGCCGCCACGTCCGTGGAATAAAACGGTCCGCCATTGGTCATGGTCTGAATTAAGTCGAACACCTTTAAGGAGCTGATGATACAGAGCACGGTAATCACGCCGCCGATGGGAATAATCAGAGGGAAGACCACATGGAGAAAGGTCTGCCATTTGTTGGCACCGTCGATGGTCGCCGCCTCATAGACATCCTGGGATACGCTCTGCAGCGCCGCCAGCCAGTAGATCATAAAGGTACCTGAGTCCTTCCAGACACCGATGAGCACCACCACGATCAGCGCCGTGTTGGCATTGCCCAGCCAGTTCAATCCCCTCACTCCGAAGAGAGACAGAAACTGATTGATGGAACCCGTGCCGCCGAAGATAAACATCATGATAATTCCCACGATGGAAGCCGTCGTAATAACAGGCAGGAAAAACACGGTTCTGAAAAATGTGGCGCCCTTCTTTAAGATGCTGTTAAAGATGTAGGCCAGCGCCAGTGAAATCACCAGCTGCAGCGGAACGGCCATGATCATATACTTAAAGCTGTTTGCCACCGCGTTAAAGAAGTATTTGTCCTGTAACAGTTCTTTAAAGTTGTCCAGTCCGATGAACAGGGCGTTTGATGTCATCCCCGACCAGTCCAGGGTGGAATAGAAAATACTGGAAAGTATCGGATACCCCTGAAACAGTATGTAGAGTATCATAGTGGGAATCATAAAGATCCAGCACCACATGTTTATGCGCCTTCTCTGCTTCTTTCTGCGGTCCGTTAACCTGACCTTCGAAGCACCTGAAAACTGTCCTTTCATGGAAAGCCCTCTCTTTCTTCCTTTTAATTATTTTTTATAATCAATAAGGCATTGCTTTTGCTGGTTACAATATAACACTTTTCTATATTTCATGCAATACTTAATCGATAAATAATGTGTTTTTGTTTATAATATCACCTTTTTCAATATTTTATTGTGCATTTTATACATATATTTTTATTCTTGTTTTTTGTTATAATACTTATAAAATATAATTAATTATCAGTTGCATTTCAGGAGGATTTTTATGACGATCAACATTTTATATTCCTCGCATTCCGGTTCACCTGTCGTTTTTGCGGCGCAGGAGCTGGCCCGGTGCCTGGCGAAAATAGTTGCGGATTCAATAATTATAACAAATAACCAGAATTGCCGGTCAGACGAAGTCCCGCTTCGGCTTGAATCGTTGAATAACCCGAAGGACAGTGAGGATGCATACTCCATCGACGTCACCCCGGCGGGTGGCACCATCTCGGGAAGCAATGACCGCAGTGTTCTTCTCGGCGTTTACCAGTACTTATGGCTTCTCGGCTGCCGTTTCCCCGCTCCCGGCAGGAAGCACGAATCCTTTCCTTCTTTATATAAGAAAGAACAGCTCTCCGCCAGCTGTCAGAAACAGGCGGCGCTGCATCACCGGGGCGTCTGCATCGAGGGAGCCAATTCTCTGGAAAATATTCTGGATTACATCGACTGGCTGCCGAAACTGGGCTGCAACAGCTTCTTTCTGCAGTTCCAGCTGCCCTATACCTTTATGGCCCGCTGGTATCACCACGAGATGAATCCCCTTCTGAAGCCGGAGGAATTTACAAGGGAGACCGCCGCCGCCTTTACCGCCCGAATCGAAGAAGCGCTTCAGGAGCGCGGCCTCCTTCTCCATCAGGCAGGCCACGGCTGGACCGGAGACGTGCTTGGCTTCCCCTGCGCCGACTGGAAAGCGGCTTCCGAACCGCTTCCGCCGGAGACCGCTCCGCTCGCCGCCTGCATAAATGGAAAACGCGAATTATTTCACGGAGTTCCCATGAACACCAATCTCTGCTATTCCAACGAGACCGTGATCGAAAAATTTTCCGACCGGGTTGTGGAATACTGTATACAACATCCGGCTATCTCCTGCGTCCACGTATGGCTGGCGGATGAATTTAACAATATCTGCGAGTGCGAGGCCTGCCGGACCCAACTGCCCACAGACCAGTACATACGGATTTTAAACCGGATCGACGAGAAGCTGACCGGACTGCACCTTGACACAAAAATCGTCTTTCTGCTCTATCAGGAGCTCTTATGGCCGCCTGTAAAGGAAGCCTTCCGCAATCCAGACCGTTTTCTCCTGATGTTCGCCCCCATCAGCCGTACGTTCGAGCATTCCTACCAGCTTAAGGATACCTACGGGCCCGCTCCGGCCTACGAAAGAAACCGGATCACACTTCCTGTGGGGCTTGATGAGAACATGGTATTCTTAAAATCATGGCAGAACTGTTTCCACGGCGAAGGCTTTGTATACGACTATCCGCTGGGCCGGGCGCATTACGGTGATTTCGGCTACATCCATATAGCCGAAATCATCGGCCAGGACATCCGGAAGCTGAAACAGATGGGACTGGACGGCTATATCAGCTGCCAGGAGCTCCGGGTCTGCCTCCCCAACGCATTTCCGGCTTACGTCATGGGCCGCATGCTCTTTGACGCCGACGTAACATTCGGGGAGCTGAAGGAAGAGTACTTCCGTGCCGCCTACGGGCCTGGCTGGGAACAGGTTCTTTCTTATTTGACAAAGCTGTCCTCCCTGTGCAGCTGCGACTATTTTAACGGAAAAGAGGATCGGAAGGACCCAAGAGAGGCAGCCGCCATGAAAGAATTGATCCGCCTCGCAGAGCACGCCCCCCTCCCCGGGCAGGAAGGCACGGACAGTCTCACCGACGCACAAAATTTATTTTGGAAATATCTTGACTACCACCGAGAATATAGTTTACGATTAGGGAAAGCGCTGATGAAGCTGGCCGGGGGAGAGGAATTGGAAGCGCAGGAATGCTGGCGGCAGTTCCAGCATATGATCTGCGAACGGGAAACGGAATTCCAGGAGTGTCTCGATGTGTACCGCGTCACCGAAGTATCCACCAAATACACCGGCTTTCTGTTGGAAGAACCGCTCATCAGCACACTTTAGAGTGGGAAGAACCACGACATGCCCCAGAGCGTGTTTGAAAATTATGGAAGAATGAGGTCGCTGCAGCCATGTACAAGGGGAAAAAGAAGAAAGCATCCAACCGGAGCCGGATTTTGGAGTGTATTTACCGGAACGCGCCCATTGCCCGAACGGATATTGCCGAAGAGACTGAGATCACGCCTGCAACAGTAACCATGAACGTTACCACGCTGATTTCAGAGGGATTTGTGAGGGAACTGGGAGAGGTCTCGACCGATGAGGCCTCCTCGGGACGCAAGCGTGTCCTGATCGACATCATACCTGACAGGGCTTACAGCATCGGTTTGGAGTTTACCCAGAAGGCTCTCGTCATCTGTATCACGGACTTAAAGGGACGAATCCGTTTCCAGCGTACAGAACCATTTAACGAGGAACTGGCCGGCAGAATTACCGACGCCATTATCGGCGGTGTAAAGGATCTGGTCGCGGAGTCCGGAATTTCATGGGACGAGATCGTCGGTATCGGAGCAGCGGTTCCAGGCCACATGAACGGGAGCGCTTCCAGCCTGATTACCAACCGGAAGACCTGGCAGAATTTCGACCCGAAGCGGATTGAACAGGAGCTTCCGCTCCCCATCGTCTGCGAGAATAACGCCCGGTGCATGGCCCTTGGCGAATATCTCTTTTCCCCGCAGGAAAGCCCCGACAGCTTCGCATTTTTCCACGTAGGCATGGGAATGTTCTGCGCCAGTGTCGTAGACGGCGAGATGTTCCTGGGCGAAAATTATGTGGCAGGAGAGATCGGCCACACCATAGTAAGCGAGGGCGGGCGCCGCTGTGAGTGCGGCAAATACGGCTGTCTCCAGACGTACGCCAGCGAGAACCACTTAATCCGGAACGCAAGGCTGCTGTACCGGAACACGCCGAATACCATATTGAGAAGTCTCGTGTCCGACGATTCCCAGATTACCATCGGGACGATCACCACCGCCTATTCCATGGGCGATCCCGTCATCGGAATGTATATCGCGGAGGCGCTGAAATACCTGGGCATCACCATTTCCAATATCGCCATCATCACCAATCCGGGCAAGATCTTTCTGCATGGCCAGCTCTTTGACAACCAGGACATTCAGAACGAACTGATGGATTACATCGAGCGGCAGCTGATATTCGTGGACCGCACCTATGCAGGCAACGTGGAAATCCTGCCGTATGGGGCCGCAGACGGAGCCGTGGGCGCCAGCGCGCTAGCAATTCTGCGCTTCTTTATCAGGCCGGTTATAGGAGAATAGATGCAGAGTCGCTGAAGTCCTTTTATTTCAGAAGCGCATGTCTCCAGTGCAATTGCGAATTTGCTCCTGCACGGCCGGCAGCATGTGCAGACAGCAGAATGGGGCAGGCCGGTTCCGTTTAAGAATCGGCCTGCCCCCTGCATCCGGGTACAGTAAGCTCTCCCATGCACCGTCCTTCGGCACACCATAATCCGTCGAATCTGCCTCATCACACCAGATGCTTATCCAGCGTAAATCCCCGTCCCCTTACCTCGCGCACACCATTGATGATAATAAACGCCTTCGGATCAATCTCCTGCACGCAGTGATTTAAGTGGCTCATTTCCCGGTTCGGAAGCACGCACAGAACTGCCTTCTGATCCAGCTTTTCAAATCCGGTCTGGATGGGCAGGAAGGTGGAGCCGCGGTCCAAATCCGTCTGGATAATCTCATTGATCCGCTCATACTCCCGGCTGATAATCAGCACCTGCACATCACCGGCACCAAACACCAGCACCTGGTTTAAGACGATGGAAGTCAGCAGTACGGACATGATTCCATAGAGAATCTCTTCCGTATTGGAAAATATCATCTGAGACAGCAGGATGAAAATGTCAAAGAAGTACATGGACAACGCCACCGGAATCCGGAATTTCTTATTGAGAATCAGCGGCGGAATATCCATACCGCCGGTAGAACCGCCCAGCCGCATAACGATTCCCAGTCCCAGCCCCGTCAGCATACCGCCAAACAGCGCCGCCAGGAGCCGGTCCCCCGTTAAGTGGCTGAACGCCTCAATCTTCAGAAACTGGTTAAGAAACGCGGGAAATACAAGGGTGCTGACAATGGTGGTCAGCGCAAACCGCTTTCCCAGAATATAAAATCCCAGTAAAAACATAACCACATTGAGGGCTGCCACCGTCACCGACACATCCAGATGCGCAAAATGCTGTACACTTCTGGCAATTCCCGTTGCGCCTCCCACCAGGAAATGGTTCGGGATGGAAAACGCCGAAAGCCCCAGCGCAAAGATCCCATTTCCCAGCACAATTCCGAGTATCTTTCCTATTTTCTTACTCATTGTCCGCTCACTTCCCCTTTGTATTGATAGTACTTTTCTAATATTCAGAATCTTACCGCCGACCTCTTCGACTTGTCCAGATCATTTAGAACTTCAGCTTCAGCCCGGTCTCATACTTGCTGTCGTCAATGATGACACGCACATCAAAGGTGCCGTTCAGGCCCTCTTTGTCGACGTTTAACGTCACTTCCCTGTCATCCTTGGGCAGGAAGGTGCCGGAACACATCGCCAGAAACTTCTGTGCACTGGTGGAGATGAAATACCGGTGGATCTCCTCCGGATCATCTTCCTTTTCCAGCTGGAACATTACCAGCTGTCCCTTCTTAAACTTCGCCTTAAAAATGATGCGGTCGTCCTCTTCCGTAAGCACCGCCTCACAGGCTTCCGGAAGCAGTTCCCCTGTGTTCTCTGCCGGAACCTCCGTATCAAACTCGCCTGTCACTCCCAGATTTCCTACGACTCTGCCCTTTCCCAGGTCTAAATTGGCTCCTTCCCGGTACAGGCTCATCTTCTCGGCACGGTAATAATTGGATGGCAGATGCATCTCATACACCAGTTCTCCGTCCATGATTTCTACGGTAATGCTCTTTAATACGCACTCCGGATCCTCCAGATTCATATAGACCGGAAGTTCCTCACAGGTAACACCATGATTATACCCCATTCCTCCGGAATGTACCAGATAGTAGCCGTCACGATAATATTCCACATTGGAAATATAGGATGAGAAGAAGTCATTCTTCCGCTCTTTTCCAAACTGCCATACCTGCTCAATCGTCATCCTCTCCGTATCAATGTGGTAGCGGACTCCTCTGGAGAAATTATCCCGGTTGAGCCTGTACTGCTCCTTATTCTTTGCCCTCCAGTGGCCATTGTCAAACAGCATAATATCGCCATCCGGAAGCATCATGCATGCGTGCTGTTCATACTGCCAGTCAAAGTCACCGCTGCCTGCCGGGGTAAAGAAATAACGGCTTACCAGATCTTCCGGCCACCCCTCCGGGTCTCCGATGATCCAGTTGAGTTCTCCCGTCTCAAAATCGATATTGATGACCGCATCCTGATGTCTGCCTGAGAGCGTCAGGGAATTCGTCCTCCTGTCATACCACACCGCGTTGTTGTGGAACCAGTCGTGTTCCGACCAGCTCCCGGACTTCGCCGCCTGTTGGGGAAGAACCTTTTTGTAATCCCATGATTTGATGATTTTTCCGCTTTCCCGGTCCACCAGCACGCACATGTCCTCTGCTGTGGCTGCATTTTTCTCCTGAGTCAGGATCAGCAGATTTCCGTCCTCCATCTCGAACTGGTCGTGATGGTAGCCGCCTGGAATGCAGTACTCCGTATATATTTTTCCCACCAGGTCCATTTCACAAACACCCGCCGTGTAGTAAGGCATGTTTAAAAGCCGGTTGGAGCCAATGAGAATGCGGCCGTTTGCGGCAGGCTTCATGTCAAATATAAACGGCTCCACCAGATGCCAGCGGCAGTCTCCCCGATAGTCATAGCCTCCGGCCAGTGAATCCCCGGCAGGTGTCACGAACATCAGCTGCCCATTCATATAATCACTTGTTGTGTTGATATAATCCGCCTGGTACGGCATATTTTCAATCTGTTCCGTGGTCACAGTTACTTCGTAAGCCGTTCCGTCCTCCAGCGCAATCACAACCGTATTATCATACTCCGGATAGAGCCCAAGCACCGGAAGGATCTGCTCCTTCGCCTTCGGAAATGTATGGGTAATATCACCGGCAGCTTCTTTCCCCTTTACAGTCAGAGTCACTGCCTCTTCTTTTTCTGTTTTAAATAAAATCATTGCCGTCAGCGGATTTACGAGATAAGGATTTACCACGATATAAGGATGCTCTGCGGTATAGTTCCCGCGTTCAAGCTCCTTTCTCATAGCCTCTTCGTTCTGATACTGACGCTCCACCAAATGGCTGATCCGATGATAACCGATTGCTTTTCGTTCCAATGTACTGCCCCTCCTGTCAATTTTGTTAAAATTATAACATTGTTTTTTCCTGCAAAAAATATCAGTTGCTATGATTTTTCTTTTTATTTCCAGATGAATATGGTATACTATGAACCTGGTATCTCACAGTATCAGAGGGGGAGACGATCAGAATAACGCCATACATAAGAGGGGGAAATGGAAGATGGAATCAAGCGCCGCCTGTTTAAACGAACTCCGGGATCTCGGCACACTGACCCGTAAAAAGAAAAATGACTGTCTCTACAATCGTGCCCATTTGGACAAATACGTATACTGCCTCGAAGAGGGGCTTTGTGCACTCCACAGCGTTTCTCCCGGCGGCAGGGAACGGATCTATCAGTATTTTCTCCCCGGTGACTTCGTCGGTTTTATACCGGCCTACGCCAGATCTTACCCCGACGACACCTTTTATGCATTTTCAATCACGGCAAAATCCGCGTGCCTGCTGTATCAGATACCATATAACACATTCCGTGAATACGTGGAGTCTCATCCCGACTTTTACCGGTGGCTCTTTGAGACTGCCATCGCGCATTACGACAATGCATTAAAGCACTGTTATGCCCTTCAGGATGGCGACAACTTTGTAAGCCTCTGCTACGCCCTGACTGAACTGGCTGTCTGCGAAGGCCCCCATTACGTCATTCACAAGGATTTCTCCTACAGCGAGCTGGCAAACTATCTGGGCATTCATACCATCACCGTAACACGGATCATGGGAAAATTAAAGGATATGGGCGTTGTGAGCAAACGCGGCCACCAGACTGTGATTCACGACATGGCACGGCTGACGGCACTGGCACAGCAGCGGACAATATCAAAAAAATAACGGCTAAGATTAAAAACAGCAGGTGCGCAGTTAAAAACGCACCTGTTATTTATAATATCAGCCGTTATCTGTTATTTCCCATCGCTGTTTTTCTTCTGATCCGCCACACGTTTTATGGAAATTCCCGTAAATCCATACAGTATGGAAAACAGCGGCGTCAGCCACAGAAGGGGAACAAACCCGATATACTGCGCCCACGTGACTCCCAGGGTCCCCGCCATGTAAATTCCGTATCCGTGCCACGGAATCATGGGGCCTGCCAGCGTTCCGCTGTCCTCCAAACATCGGGAAAGAATTCTCGGTTCGATCCCCCGTTCTTTAAAGAGAGGCTGCATCAGACGCCCTGTCAGTACGTGAGACATCGGGCTGGAACAGCTGACAATGCTGGTAACATAACCGGTCAGAAGTGTGGCCAGAACCAGGGAACCGTCACTGTTGATCCGTTTTACGAAGACGGAAAGAATATTATTCAGTACCCCCAGCCGGTCAAGCATGCCGCCCATGCCCACTGCAAAGGTGATGATAGCCACATACTGAAGCATACTGGCCATACCGCCTCTGTTCAGGATAGATTTTAACACTCCAATCTCTGTATCACTGGTAAATCCATCGTAACAGATCTTCAGAATGGAACGCAGATCCACCCCCTGGACAAAGACTGCCACCAGCGCGCCTGCGACAGCGCCGATTCCCAACGCTTCAAACGCACCTACCCGGAACATTAACAGAACGATAATCAAGACTGCCGGGATCAGGGTCGTCCAGCCAATGTGGAACGCTCCCTGCAGATAATCGATATAAACATTCAAATCTCCCGGATCATATCCGCCGTTCGTCTGGCTGATTCCCAGAACCGTAAAGACAACGATACTGATCAGCATCGGAGGAAGCGTCGTCCAGAGCATGCTCTTAATATGATCTCCCAGCTTCGCTCCCGCCACGGCCGGAGCCAGGTTGGTCGTATCGGAAAACGGGCTCAGCTTGTCTCCAAACATGGCTCCGCAGATTACCGCACCGGCCACCATTCCCGGATTGATCCCCATGGCATTGCCGATTGCCATCATCGCCACACCGGCACTGCCCGCGGAACCGTATGAGGTTCCCGTCACCAGGCTGAGCACCGCCGTAAAAATCAGAGTAAAGGTCAGTAAAAATGCCGGATTAATCGATTTCAATCCATACACAATAATCGTGGGAATCGTTCCGGAAGCCATCCATGTTCCGATCAAAACACCAATCGCCATTAAAATCGTCATGGTAGGCAGAACTACCTTCAACGCGTCAAATGCGCCTGCTTTCACATGTTCATAGTCAATCTTTAGTCCAATACAGAACAGATAGATGATGAGCCAGCTGAAAAACAGCCCTATCATCGGTCCGCCAACTTTAAAGCGGATACAGACCGCAACCGCAGCCACAATTAGCAGCAAAAGTACCGCAGACTGAATCCCGTTCAGCGTCTTTTGCACCTTCTCTTTCGTTTCCATACCGTGTTGCCCTCCAATAGTTATTTTTTTAACACATTTTATTTTTCTATCATATCCCATACGCCGGGTCAAAAAAATAACTCATGCTAGTATTTTCATGAAAAAGATAAATTTTTACTGATTTTAGCCATTTGACGCTTTAACTCGGCAAGTTTTTTGTTTTTCTCCGCCCTCATTTCATACAGATTCCAGCAGCCATGCCGTAATGGCCCGCTGCGCTTTCTCCGTATAGAAGAACACATCGTATTCGTTTCCCTTTTCACTCAGACGCTTCTCCGCTTCAATACCGAACGCTTCTCCGGCTTCCGTCAAACGCTTCCGCTTCATCCCATTAAAAAACTGTTCTTCATAATATCCGTCCTCGATCAGCTTTTGCTCTACCGATTTGATCGTCAGCCGTTTCATGGTGTCTTCATCCCGAAGATCATTGATCTGTCCTATAAAATCGCTTAAAGAGACCCGTTCCGAATAGTGAAGTTCATCTGCAAGCTCCCGGGTCATGACAAATTCCGTTTTGGCTGATTTCCCCTTCTTCTTTTTTACAGCAGCGGCCTCAACCGGTGGTTCCTCCTGCTTCAGCGGCTCCTGACTTCCGCTCTCCCATGCCGCCATAACATCGTCCAGAGACCAGTCATCAAACTCTCCGCTGTCACTGCTGAAATACAGATCATCGCCGGCGAAGCCTGCGTCATAATCCGCTGCTGGAGATGCCGCAGAGTCTCCGAACGCGCGATCAGCAGCCCTTTCTGAAAGATTCTCTGCTGTTTCCGCGTGAGCTGCTCCAGTCTCCGCCCTGATACACTCCAAAAACCTTTCCCCATACTTTTCAAACTTAAATTCCCCAACCCCGGTTACCGTCAGCATCTCTGCCCTGGTTTTGGGTTTTATCACACACATGTGAGTCAGCGTCTTATCAGAGAATACAATATACGGCGGAACTTTCTCCTCTTTCGCGATTTCGGAACGCAGCGCGCGGAGCTGATCGAACAGCGCTTCGTCGCTTTCTGAAAAACCGGCTTCCGAAAGACCGGCCGCCAGCCCTTTCCGGCTCTTCTTTCCTTTTTCTGCTTTCACCTTCGCAGGATGCTCCTGTTCCTTTGCCATCTTCATGACAACGGGGTCGCCCTCTTCCAGCACAGCCCTGGATTTCTCCGTCAGCTTAACGACCGCGTATTCGTCATTGGTCACCGCAAGATATTCGTTGAGCTGAAGGTAGTTTATCACCTGTCTCAGCTTGTAGGACGGCACTTTGGCAAGTTCCGAGTAGTGGGGATTTTCATCCATATGATACTGTCTGATCTTTGCCGTATTGGCTCCGTGCACCGTATCAATAATCACGTTCGTGCCGTATCTCTGTCTGCTGCTCTCCACGCATCCGATGATCCCTTTTGCGATATCCGTCACATCCACCGTTTCAAACTGGCTTAAACAGTTGGAACAGTTTCCGCAGTAGTTTTCACCATACTCGCCAAAATACCTCAATATGTAATCCCGCAGGCACTCATTCGTAAAGCAGTAAAACGTCATCCTGCGAAGCCGTTCCCGGTCTCTCTCCTGGACGATAGCGCGGGTAACCGCGTCCAGTTCCTGATTATCCCGGTTGTTATCGATAAACAGCTGGTTTGTGATCACATCCTGGCCGCCGTAAAGCAGGATACATTCTGCCGGTTCTCCGTCTCGCCCGGCTCTGCCTGCCTCCTGATAATAGCTCTCCATATTCTTCGGCATATTATAATGGATTACAAAGCGGACATTGGATTTATCAATTCCCATGCCAAAAGCATTGGTCGCCACAACGATCGCCGCCCTGTCGTAGATAAAATCCTCCTGATTCTTCTTACGCTCCGCATCGCTTAATCCGGCATGGTACCTTGTAACAGAGAATCCGTCCGCCCGCAGCTTATCGCTGACCTCCTCCACATTTTTTCTGGTCAGACAGTAGATCACGCCACTCTGTCCCGGATGCAGTTCCAGGAAATTCTTCATGGTTGCATACTTGTCCTTCGGTGCCTGGACTCCAAAATAGAGATTCGGACGGTCGAAGCCCGTCGTGAGTACCGTCGGCTCCCGCAGCATCAGGATGTCGCTGATATCGTCCCTTACCTCTTTCGTCGCCGTCGCCGTAAACGCGCTGACGACGGGACGAACGTTCAGCCGGTCGATGAACTCCACAATCTTCAAATAGCTGGGTCTGAAATCCTGCCCCCACTGGGACACACAGTGGGCCTCATCCACCGCTACCATGGAAATCTTCGTATTCAATGCAAAATCCAGAAATTCTTCCGTCACCAGGCGCTCCGGCGCAACATAGATAATAGGGTAACGCCCTTCCCTTGCATAGGCCAGTGCGCGGTAATACTGGGAAGCCGTCAGGGAACTGTTTAAATAGGCAGCATGGATCCCGGCCTGGTTTAGCGCCTCCACCTGGTCCTTCATCAGTGAGATTAACGGAGAAATCACCAGGGTAATCCCGTCCATCATCAGCGCCGGGATCTGAAAGCACAGTGACTTTCCGGCGCCGGTCGGCATGATTCCCAGCGTATCACGGCCGTTTAAAATACTGTCAATCAGAACCTCCTGACCGTCACGAAACTCATCATAACCAAAATATTGTTTTAACACCTGATGTTTATCCATATATCCTCTTTTCGTACTCCTTGTCTTTTATCTTCACTCGTCCATTAGAATCGCGCAGAACGATCAACAGCTTCCATTGTATCACGCGGCAGCCAATTCTGTCATCATCCGTCAGCTGCAGTTTTATCGAATAAAATTTTCATTTTATCTCACAGCGATTAAGTACTGCGGCGCAGTACTGGCAAATAAATGATTCACTTATATTCAAACGAGGGGAAATGCAAAGATTTTTGTCAAGATCAGACAGAGGCCGCTCTTAATGCCGATACTCGGTTTCATTGAGAAATAACGGAATATTTACTTTTATTATAACAACATTTTGTCTGGAATTCAACTGGTTTACTACTAATTATTTTATTTTTTACAATTATCAAAAGGAACGGCACGATTCCATCTTCCGGCAGACGGTATCCGGGCAGAATCGTCTGTTTGTCAAACTTGTATGTCACACGTTCCCCTGATTCTTTTTCCGTTCTTCCACCATCTGAACAAACCACTCCACCGTGGCCGGATCCTGATGGGAGAAAAATGAACTCGCTTTTTTATCAAGGGAAGCTATTTTCTCCATATCCCCATCGCTCAGTGAAAAATCGAATACATCGAAATTTTCCACCATGCGCTCATAATGAACGGATTTCGGAATTACCACCACGCCTCGCTGGATATTCCATCTAAGCATAATCTGCGCGGTTGTCTTCCCGTACTTTGCTCCCGTCTCCATCAGCACAGGGTCCTCAAACAGGCCGCCTCTTCCTTCGCCGAAAGGCGCCCATGCCTCTATCTGTACGCCGTATTGATCCATATACTCTTTGGCGAGAATCTGCTGGTTATACGGATGTGTTTCCACCTGATTGACCATCGGGCGGATGCGGGCAAAGGAGGCCAGATCCACCATCCGGTCAGGATAGAAATTGGAAATCCCGACCGCACGCAGCTTTCCCTCCTCATACAGTTCCTCCAAAGCCCTCCATGCCCCGTAATAATCGGCAAACGGCTGATGCAGCAGCATCAGATCAAGGTAATCAGTCTGCAGCTTCCTCAGTGATGCTTCTACTGATTTTCTGCACTCCTCATAGCCGTAATGCTCCACCCACACCTTCGAGGTCAGGAAAATATCCTTTCTCGGGATACCGGACTTTATAAGCGCCGTTCCAACCTCCTCTTCATTAAAATATGCCTGTGCCGTATCGATTGAACGGTAACCCGCCCTCAATGCGTCAAGCACGCATCTCTCGCATTCTTCCTTTGACACCTGATAGACGCCATAACCCAAAATCGGCATTTCCATGCCATTGCTTAATTTTACGTATTCCATTTTAATCTCCTCTGTTCAATAAACTGCGCGGCCCGCAGGTTTCTGCCTTTCCTGTCTCTACAGCGCACCCACTACGTGATGCGGCACATAGGCCTCCTCAAGATAATCAATCTCCTCTTTTGACAGCTTTACGGAAAAACTGCCGGCCGCGTCGTCAAGATACTTTGCCTTCGTTGCACCGATCACCGGCGATGCCGCACCCTTTGCAAACTGCCAGGCCAGGGCAATCTGCGTCATCGTCGTATCCTTCTTCTCTGCAAGCTCAGATACCCGTTTTACGATGACCATATCGCTTTCTCGTGTTTTGTCGTATTTTCCCTGTGCCGTCACATCGGTTCTGCTCCTCAGTGTATCCGCAGACCAGGTTGGACGCGACAGTCTTCCGGCCGCCAGCGGGCTGTATGGGGTTCTCGCCACATTCTGCGCGTCACAGATCGGAATCAGTTCCCGCTCATCTTCCCGATAAAGCAGATTATAGTGGTTCTGCATGGAAACAAATTTTGTCCAGCCATTCTTTTCTGCGGTGTACTGCATTTCCATAAACTGATATCCATACATGGCAGATGCGCCGATGGCCCGTACCTTACCGGACTGAACTACCTTATGCAGGGCTTCCATCGTCTCCCCGACAGGCGTATCATAGTCGAACCGGTGGATAATCAGGAGGTCGATATAGTCTGTGCCCAGACGCCTCAGCGAACCTTCCACCTCTCTCAAAATTGCGTCCTTTGACAGTCTGCCTTCATTAAAATAGACCTTCGTAGCGAGAACCACCCGGTCCCTCGCCGTGTTGTTTCTGATCGCTCTTCCGAGATATTCTTCACTTGTCCCCGCAGAATAGCAGTTTGCTGTGTCAAAAAAATTAATCCCCAAGTCCAGCGCATGTCTGATAATCGATTCACTCTCCGCCGGATTCAGCGTCCAGGCATGCATCTTGCTGGCAGGGTCTCCAAAACTCATACAGCCCGCGCACAGGCGGGAGACCTCAATGCCAGAATTTCCTAACGTTGTATATTCCATTTTTTTAGCTTTCCTTTCTGTACAGAAACACAAATTACTGCCATACCTCTTTCGCCATATGGAACGCGGCCCATGCCTTCGGCCAGCCTGCGTAAAAAGCAGCATGCGTGAGGATCTCGGCGATCTCTTCCTTTGTAACACCGTATTTTTTCGCATTGAAAAGGTGGAATTTCAGGGAACTGTCCAGAATCCCGCTCGCCATCAGCGCAGTCACCGTGACGATACAGCGGTCCCTCGCCGACAGCTGCCCCTCTCTCGCCCACACCTCTCCAAACAGCACATCATCATTTAATTCTGCAAACTTCGGAGCAAAATCTCCCAGTTGTTCTTTTCCAGCCGTCACTTTTTCCATATGTCTGTTCCTCTCTTTCTCCATTGATCAGGTATTAAGTACACAATATCAGATATTGTCTGCTTTTGTTTTCTGTTATCTCAGTTTTCTGTCATCCCAGTTTGCTGTAATCTTCCCCGGTAACCGGCTCGCACCATTCATTTCTGCAGTGTTCTCCCGGCACCTCAACAGCCAGATGCTGGAACCAGGAATCAGGTGCGGCGCCGTGCCAGTGTTTCACTCCGGCGGGGATGGCAACAGCATCACCAGGCTTTAATTCTCTGGCCTCCTTCCCCCATTCCTGATAATATCCTCTTCCCGCTGTCACCAAAAGAATCTGCCCGCCGCCTTTGTCCGCATGATGAATATGCCAGTGATTGCGGCACCCCGGCTCAAATGTAACATTTCCGATAACAACCTGTTCTGTGGAAAGCATCGCCAGGTAACTCTGACCTGTAAAATACTCTGCATAGGCGTCGTTTGGTTTTCCCGCCGGAAATACACTCAAGTTCTCTGCATTCATGTGATTTCCTCCTTTATTTCAGCCAGCTCTTAATCTCTTTTTCTGACCGGTTTACTCTTCCGCCGCGAATCGCCAGCGCCTTCCCTATAATAGCTCCGGGGCACAGCTTCTTTATATCCGCAGCGCTGCTTCCCATCCCGCTTCCCTCATGAGTACAGAATGGTCTGATCGTCTTACCTGTAAAATCAAAATGTTCCAGAAACGTAAATACTGCCATCGGCATCGTCCCCCAGTAATTGGGATAACCAAGATAAATGACATCATACGGTTCCAGGCTCTCCGGATACGCAGCCAGCTCCGGCCGGGCATTCCGCCTCTGATCTGCCTGCGCCTGCGCAGTGCACTCATTGTAATCTGCAGAATAGGCCTGCTGCGGCTCTATTTTAAACAGATCCGCCCCCGTAAACTTTTGAATCATACCTGCCGCCGCTTCCGTATTCCCTTTTTCAAGAGTCCTTATCTCCCCGTTCACATAGTTTTCCTCTCCTCTTGAGAAGAATGCAATCAGTTCCGCCATCTCGTTTTCCTCCTTTTTATTGTTACCGTTTCCTGTATTGTACCTCCCATATTCTTGATTTTGAATCTCCTGTATGTTATTATTGTATCAACTTATTGTTCATACATTATGCCCGTTTCGAAGAATCGCCGCACGGGCTGCCTGACAGAAACAGGAGGAATTCTCATGTACAACCATATGCTGGATACTCTCATAGCGGCCGCCGACTGCGGCAGCTTCACCAGGGCCGCCGAACGCCTCTATATTTCCCCAACCGCGGTCATGAAGCAGATCAATGCCTTAGAAGACCATCTTGGCATGAAATTATTGGAGCGCACCCCGTCCGGAGTGAGTCTGACAGCTGCAGGCGCCGTCATTTATCAGGACGCGAAATTTATGATCGATTATTCGAAGAAATCCATTGCAGGTGCGAAAGCCGCCAGCCACGCCAGAGACACAGTCTTCTGCATCGGCACGTCACTTTTAAATCCCGCAAAGCCATTTATGGATTTGTGGTACCGTGTGAATCATGATTTTCCAGATTATAAGCTGCATCTTGTGACATTTCAGGATAATCACGAGGGAATCCTCTCTGAGATTGAACAATTGGGGGGAAAATTTGATTTTCTGATTGGTGTATGTGATTCGAAGGCATGGCTTTCCCGGTGCAGATTCCTCCCTCTGGGACGGTATAAAAAAATGATTGCCGTGTCCAGAGAGCACCGCCTGGCAGACAGAAAAAGCCTGGAGATTGAAGATTTATACGGGGAAACGATGATGATGGTAGAGCGGGGGGATTCCGGAGTCAATGATTTTCTCCGCAACGATTTGGAAAAGCATCATCCCCAGATCACGATTGAGGATACCCCCCGATTTTATGATTTGTCCGTATTCAACCGCTGCGCGGAAACCGGAAATGTCCTGCTTACGATCGAATGCTGGCAGGAGGTCCATCCGGGGCTTGTGACGATTCCTGTAAACTGGGATTACAGCATCCCCTACGGTCTGCTGTACAGCCTCGATGCCCCGGAGGATGTGGAGAGATTCGCTGAAGTGGTAAAGGAAATTTTATAGAAAATGCCGTCCTGCTGCCTCGCGCAGCACAGATCCTTTCATTTCCTGCCGCGCGCCTCCGACGGCTTCAGCGGATACCGTTTATAGATCAGTATATATTTATCGGAAAAGGAGGAACTGTTTATAAATTTTTCACGGATCCGTTCTGCGATGCCATCTGTCTGCAGATCCGTCGCATCTGATACCATGACGAGATACTGGCAGCTACTGTATCTCGTAAATACGTCCCCCGCCCGCAGGGACATCTGTATGATTGTATGCAGTTCTTCCATCAGCAGAATCCGTTCAGGAAGATCGGGAAAATCTCCGTGTTCGTCCGCCAGCGTAAAAAGGAGACTGTACACACTGGACTGTACCCGCTGAAGTCTTCGTTCCACAAAGCGGTATATGCCCACAAAGCTGTCATAATCCTGACAGAACGCCCCTGCATACGGATTGGGTTCAGACAGCTCCAGACTCACCTGCTCCATATCGGTCTTCAGGCTTTTCATGTTCGATGTGTTCTCCGGCCGGTTATCCGCATCGGCCGGTCTTTTTTTCCGCAGACTTTTTTCTGTGATCAGGCGCTGGTCTGCACGGTCAAACAGACGCTGATAATCATCCCCTTTTTGATAAATGCTTCCGCAGACTGTAACAGACAGCCTGGTAACCATAAACTGGTCCGGCGGAAGATTTAGGAACTGCTGCCTTATCTGGCGGCACCGCTCCTCAATAAAGTTCTGATCCTGCTTTACGCTCATAAAGATGACAAACTCATCCCCGCCAATCCGCCCCAGAATATCACTGTGAAAAACCCGTTCCTGCAAAATCCGGGCGACTCCGCGCAAAACCTGGTCGCCTGCAAGGTGGCCGTACCTGTCGTTGATACTCTTAAAATTATCAATATCAATGACAAACAGCACGCCGGTCTCATACTTCTTTAATCGCCTGCCAACCTTTTCTTCAACCGCCATCCGGTTATACAGCCCTGTCAGCCAGTCCGTTTCCGCCTGCTGGCTTAACCTTCGGTTCTCATTTTTCAGTAATGCCAGTACATTTTTCATCCCTGTCCCTCCCAGTTCTTCCATTCTGTATCAAATATGTCTCTGTTAACGACATGATTCCATCATCCGAAAAACATCAGTTTGCCGGAAACGTCAAGGTGAATACGGTTCCCTTCCCCGGCACGCTCTCCACCTCCACAGTTCCGCCCATGGCCTCCGCGGTGGTCTTCACAATATAAAGTCCCAGACCGCTGGAACCATCCTTTTCTCCGCGCTCCGGCGACACTTTATAGAACCGTTCAAAGATATGAGGGAGATGCCCGGCATCTATCCCCTCCCCGGTATCCGCCACCGTAAGCACTGCCCGGTCTCCTCTCCGCTTAATACCAAGGGCGATACTGCCGCCCTCCGGCGTATGGCGCAGTGCATTATAGACCAGATTATCCAGCACGCTCCAGATTTTATTTCTATCTATCTTCAGTTTCAGCGCATCATCCGCCTCTGCCGTAAAGAAGAGCCCCATGCCGCCGGCCAGGTCCCCGTACTTTCTTTCCGCCTCCTCCATAAGCGGAAGGGCCATAACCCATTCCAGACGGTAGCTGACCGTACCGCCTTCCATCCTGGTAACTTCAAACAGATTATGGATGAGCCGCTGGAGATCCAGGTTCTTATGATAGGCAATTCCCAGATATTCCGTCCGCTCCTGCTCACTGGAGGCGACAGTCTCATCCCCCAGCAGCTCCAGATAATTGTTGAGTACCGTCAGAGGAGTCTTTAAATCATGGGAAATGTTGCTGATCATTTCCCGCAGGGCCGACTGGGAGGCTGCCAGCTGTTCATTGGCACTGTTTAACTGGGCCGTGCGCTGCTTAACCAGATCTTCCAGGTTCGCATTGACCCGTTCCACTTCCTCGTGAGCCTGCGCATAGCTGCGCGACAGCATAACGCACTGGCTAAGAATTAAGAACATGTTCGGCACGATGCCGGGCAGAAACATGTCTCCTTCAAACAGGGTTTTGGTCAGAGGGCCGTAGATCACGAAAGTCACCATGCTGAACAGATAAAGCAGCCGGTACGGGTCCCTGCCGATGTTCCCTGACCGGAACGCCAGAAAGATTGAGATGCCATAGGGAATCATGACCAGGAACATGCCTGTCACCGCCTGTGCATAGGGCAGGACGCAGATCCCCGCCATGGGCAGTCCGAAACAGAGTATGTAAAAAATACGAAGGCAGCGCCCCAGCCGGATGGAAAATGCCTGCACCATGAAAAGGCAGATGCAGAGACTGTGTATCGTAAACAGCAAAAGAAAAACCCTGCTTAAAAGAAATCCGATTCCGCCAGGCAGAAAATACTGGACCAGCGCATTGCTCTCCATCCCCAGCCGCAGCACGGCTGCCAGACAGGTGAGGCTGAAGGTCAGATACAGCCGCTCCCGCCGGCGGAAGAAATAGAGGAACAGATGGTAAACACCGATCAGAAGAATGCCTCCCAAAGCTGCCGCCGCCACGGTCCGCTGCCAGAACATGCAGTGGGTCAGTACCGTATCCCGTCCGATCAGAATCGGATAAAAGATCCCGCTTCCGTTCATACGGTAATTGGCCGCCTGGATCACCAGCTCCAGAACACCGTCCGGCGCTGCCGCCGCCAGCAGTTCATTGCGTACCCCGGTAACGGTATCCAGGTCCGACGTGCCCACCTTACCGGCATGGTAAAATTCTTTTCCATTAAGCCAGACCGCAGAGGAGGACATGATCTCCGGAATATACAGAAGATAGATCTGCCCCGGTTCCGTCAGGATCCTCAGCCGGTACGTTGCATAACCGAGCCCCGGATACCCCATCCTGGTCCACGGACCGGGCAGGTCAATATATTCCATCCCTGCCGGACTTCCCGTCCGAAAATCCTCCGGGGTATACAGCTGACTGTGATAAAACTCCCACTGCCCCGACAGTTCATACACGGAAGAAGTAAAATCCGCCTCCCGAAAGTCCAGTATTCCCTCTCCCGCCTTCGGCCCCTCCGAAACAAACGGTCTGGAGGAAGCAAAAAACAGAGCCAGGCACAAGCTGAAAATCAATAGAAAAATCGCCAAAAACCGTTTCATAAGATTGTCCCCGCTTCCACCTTCGGCAGGAACCGGTACCCTTCTCCGCGGACTGTCTCAATCCGGCCAATGACCGGCTCTGCCTCCTCCAGCTTGTGCCGCAGCCGTGTCATATGTACCGCCACCGTATTGGCATTGTCCGGCTTCCCTGTGCGCCATACCTCCTGATAAAGCTCCGATGCCGACAGGATCCGCCCAGGATTGCCCAGCAGAAACAGAAACAGTTCAAACTCCTTCTGTGCCAGGGGAATTATCCGGTCGTCAATCCGCAGAAGCTGGTTCTCGCGATCAACGGCGACTCTCTTTATGGTACTGCGCCTCACCTGCGCATACACGCGGGCGGCCAGTTCCTTTAAGCTGTAAGGCTTTGTAATATAATCCTCTCCCCCCGCCATCAGCCCCCTGATCTTATCTTCCTCGTCATCCATACAGCTGAGAAAGAGAATAGGGGCAGAAGTGATGGCACGCACTGCCTCACAGAGTTCAAATCCATTCATATCCGGAAGCAGCACATCCAGCAGAATGCAGTCGTACTTCTGTCTTCTCAGTAATTCCAGCGCCTCAGACGCGCAGACCGCCGAATCAACCTGATAGCCCCTGGCTTCCAGATACTTACGGTTTGTGCGCAATATATCCGTCTCATCATCCACCGCCAGCAGCCGGTAAGTGTAATCCATATAGCCCCTCCGATCCTCAAGATGAACAAATCTGTTCATGTTCCTTAATACGACAAATGCGAATGGCAGGAGCCATTCGCACTTTGTTACTGCTTTTATTATATTTACTGAGAACCCGCTTGTCAACGTATATTTGAGTTCCAAAGGACTGTTTTTGTTACCGTTTGCAACCTGTTTTTTTATTCTGCCGTCATATACGTATCCAGCTTCTCAAACCTGCTGCTGTAGCTGACTGCATCCTCATACTGGTTGGACTGCAGCACCAGATTGACGGTATTGCAGATACATCTCTGCAGCGCACTGATTTCCAGGGTTCCCTCTTTAAGCTCTCTGCGGATATTGTCGTGATCTTCTTTCACTCCCGGCATAACCATGTCGTTGCCCGCGCGCATACAGCCTGCGGCGGTACATACGCCTGCGGTGGAAGCCGTGGTGGTGGTCCAGTCTGTCATGATCGCGCCCGCAAATCCCCACTCGTCTCTGGCAGCCTTTGTGCAGATATCATAGGAATTGGCCGCATGTACGCCGTTGATCTGGTTGTAGGACGTCATGATCGACATGGGCTGTGAATTTTTCACAGCTATTTCAAATCCCTTTAAATAGATTTCGCGCAGTGCTCTCTCGGAAAGGACGGAATCTGACCCCATACGGTTGTCTTCCTGATTGTTGCAGGCAAAATGCTTGATGGTAGTTCCGCATCCCGGAACTTTCTGAACACCGAGAGTGATCGCAGACGCCATCATACCGGACAGCAGCGGATCCTCGGAATAGTATTCGAAGTTCCGGCCGCAAAGCGGGTTCCGGTGAATATTCATACCAGGCGCCAGCCACAGAGTCACATTAAACAGTTCCATCTCACGGCCGATCATCTCCCCTGCTTCCTTCAGGAGATTGACATCCCATGTCTGGGCAAGAAGCGTGCCGACCGGAAGTGCCGTACAGTACTGATAGTAAGTGGTGCCTTCCGGCTCTTCCGGATCAGCGAAAAATCCGCCTTCAAACGCCTGAAGGAAGCTGCCCTTATTGATCTTTCCATCTACAACCTGGTACGTCTTATGAAGCCTTAAACCGGCAGGTCCGTCTGCCAGTACCATGCTGGCTACGTTCCATGGGGACTCAATCGCAGCGGATGAGGTCTCTGCCGCAGCACCCGGCACAGTCAGCCCTGCGGAACCAAGGGCATTCTCCTGTCCTTTTCCGGGATCTCCTGTAGCAAGCGCAATCAGCTGTTCCTCCGATAAGGTGCTGACGATCTCCCCTGCTTTTCCTTCCGTCACGCCTAAGTGTTCCGGATAGGCAACCGTTTCTGTCACAATCTGATCTGCACAAACCGACAGATCAGGAAGCTTTAACGATTCCGCCAGACTCTTCCATGCGGCCTCTTTTTCCTTCATTTTACCGGCGTCCGGAATCAGTTCCTTCAAATCTTCTTTTCTCTCACAGATGGATTCACACTGCACCATCACGACATCTGCATCGAGGCTGATCGTAGCAGATAAGCTGGCGGATTCCAGAGAATTTCCTACCCAGATGCCATATGTACCAGCTTCCAGAATCCATGCCGACCGATCTTCATGATAGGAAGCCAGCTGGTATAACGGGAACGTAATCGTCAAATCCTGATTTTCTCCCGGAGACAAAAGCCTGGTCTTTGCGAAGCCGGCCAGACGGCGGTACTCTTTTGGCATGCCGTTCTGCGGACAGGAAACGTAGACTTCAGCGACTTCCTTCCCGGCATAGGTATTCCCGGTATTCTTCACGGAAGCCGTAACCGAGATTTTCGGCTGGTCTGTGCCCAGGCCGGAAGCACTGACTCCGGTTCCCACCACGGAAAATTCCGTATAGGACAATCCAAAGCCGAAACCGTAGCGAACCGGTACATCAAAGGTATCAAAATAACGGTATCCTACGAAAATTCCCTCTTCGTACTTTTCTGTATCCGTGTTGCCGTTTTTATGGCTGAAGGTCCGGGCGTTGGGATAATCCAGGTAGGTATATGCCCAGGAATCCGTCATTTTTCCGCTTGGATTTACAGCGCCGGACATGATATCGGCAAATGCCGAACCGCCTTCCTGGCCTGCCTGCATAAACTGCACAATCGATTTGATATTCGTAAATTCCTCTGTAAATGCCAGATCAATCAGGCCTCCGGTATTGATGACGAGAACCACACTGTCGTAAGAGGCTGAAATCTGTGCCAGAAGCGATTTTTCTTCTTTTGTGATGAAGTAATCACCTTCCGTATCGTGACGGTCCGCATTTTCACCTGCAATACGGCTGAGTACAAATACCGCCACATCGGCTCCATCCGCCTTTGCAGCCTCCTCATCGATAGAATCGCCGCATGGAACGACAAACGGAGTCGTGGAATACGCCTGGAAAAAGTTGCCGTCATACTGTTTCAGCTTCCTTAAGACCTCCTCCTTCCATGCCTGTCTTGCATCTGCGTAAATAGTCTCATAAGAGGAAAGCCATGCGTCGCTGGTCACTTCATAGCCTGCGGCCTTTAACCCCTGGCAGATGGAAACACAGTCCCTCTCATTGACATCGCCTGAACCTGTGCCGCCTTTTATGGTCTTTACCGCCCCGGCTCCGTAAAGCCCGATTTTTCCTTTTGCGGCAAGCGGCAGCAGATGGCCGTCATTTTTCAAAAGTACAAATCCCTCGGAGGCCGCTCTGCGGGCGATCTCCCTGTTTTCCTGCTCTCTTTTCGTCACTGCATCTGATGTCGAACCGGTAAATGTTCTGTTTTTCAATTTCATATCTGACCTCCAAATGGTATCTGTCTGTTTTTCTCTATTATGCACGATTCCCCTCTCACCCGCTAGATGTTTTTTTAACCTTTTGTAGGTTGATATTGATATATTTATAAACTTTTAGTAGAATAACAGCAGATATTCCTGTCACTATTGATATACTGCAGAGAGGGGAGGTTTCAGGATGGCACATATCATACACGAAGAGGTTTCCGAGAATGTCAATCTGCCGGCAAAGCTGGAGCTGGTCCACTGCATGCCCATGACCATACCGGCCCACTGGCACGAATATTTAGAGATCCTGTGCTTAATCGACGGCAGACTGACGGCAGTCATCCAGGCGGAATCGTATCAGCCTGAGCCCGGAAGCCTGCTGGTCATCAATTCCAATGAGCTTCATATGACACAGACGGCAGGCCTTACCACCTATGTACTTCTTCAGATTTCAGCTGAACAGTTAAGGCGTTTTTTCCCGAATTTTGAAGCGCTCCATTTTCAGACACTGATCTCAAAGGAAAACCGGAGTCCGGATCAAAAGGAAATGTTCTTCCACTTAGAAACCATGGTAAGCGAGTACGAAAAACAGGCGGACGGCTACCAGCTTCTGGTAACCGCCCACTTATATGAGTTCCTCTATTATCTTTACCGCTGCTGCTCCCACTGGAACGAAGACGGCGCCGCCGGCGGTTCCAGCCGGGATATGAGACGGATTGCCGGAATTATGGATTATGTCCGCCGGAATTTTCGCAAACCGCTGACGCTCGATGATGCGGCAGCTTCCCAGGGCTTGAGCCGTGAGTATTTCTGCCGCCTGTTTAAGAAGTATACCGGCCAGACATTTCTTGCATACGTAAATTCTGTACGAACCATGAATTTTTACGAGGATCTTCTGAAATCTGATGAAAGCATCACGCAGCTGATGGTGCAGAATGGTCTTACCAATTACAAGGTCTTTATGCGGATCTTTAAAGAAATGTATGGAACCACCCCGCAGAAGATACGAAAATCCTCTATCCATCAGGCTGATTCAGGATTTTGCCTTCCTCCGCCCTGAATGCTATATTTCAAAAAATATTTTCATATCCTCTTCTGCCGTTCTGATCCCTGCGATCCCGAACTGTTCCACCAGTACATTGGCCACATTGGGTGACAAAAAGGCCGGCAGCGTCGGTCCCAGATGAATATTCTTCACGCCAAGGGAAAGCAGAGCCAGCAGAACAATGACCGCCTTCTGCTCATACCATGCGATGTTATAGATAATCGGCAGATCATTGATATCGTCAAGCCCGAATACTTCCTTCAGCTTCAGGGCAATCACCGCCAGGGAATAGCTGTCGTTGCACTGCCCGGCATCCAGCACGCGGGGAATGCCGCCGATCTCACCGAGGTTCAGCTTGTTATATTTATATTTCGCACAGCCGGCTGTTAAAATGACCGTATCCTTTGGAAGCGCCCTGGCGAAATCCGTATAATAATTTCTCGATGGTGCGCGGCCGTCGCAGCCTGCCATCACAACGAATTTTTTGATGGCTCCGCTTTTTACGGCTTCAACAATCGGATCTGCCAGTGCCAGAACCTGATTATGTGCAAATCCGCCCACAATACTGCCGGTCTCCAGCTCAACCGGCGCCGGACACTGTTTGGCCTGATTGATCATTTCCGTAAAATCTTTCGTTCCGTCTGCGCCCGCTTCTATGTGCTTACAGCCTGGATATCCAACTGCTCCGGTTGTATAAAGCCGCCCCTTATAGCTGTCTTTCGGCGGAACGAGGCAGTTCGTGGTCAGCAGGACCGGACCTCCAAATGCCTCAAATTCCTCCTTCTGCTTCCACCATGCGTTCCCATAGTTTCCTGCAAAATGAGCGTATTTCTTAAACGCCGGATAATAGTGGGCCGGAAGCATTTCCGAGTGGGTATAGACGTCAATGCCGGTTCCCTCCGTCTGCTCCAGGAGCTGCTCCAGATCGCATAAGTCATGGCCGGAAACGAGTATTCCCGGATTCTTTCTGACGCCGATGCTGACTTTTGTTATCTCCGGATGGCCAAAGGCAGACGTATTTGCCTCATCGAGAATCGCCATGGCCTTCACGCCATACTCTCCCGTTTCAAGGGCAAGCGCTGTCAGCTCCGGAACGGTCATATTCTGGTCCAGAGTAGCAGCCAGCGCCTTCTCTAAAAATTCCTCCGCATCTCTCATCCCGTCTGCATGGTAAACGGCGCCGTTTTCCAATTTCCTCTCCAGGGCCGCTGCGTGTTTTAAATATGCTGCCATCCCTTTCAGTCCATACGTAATCAGTTCCCGGAGACTGCGGATGTCCTCATCCTCTGTCGATAACACGCCGATGCCCTTTGCTTTCTCCTCCATGGCCTCTGCGTCATCCCAGAGAGCAGCCTCAGACAGACCTTCTGTTCCGGACAGACAGTCTATGAGATCCCTTTTCATCGCCAGAGTCCGGCGGATCCTGCGGATGATTGCCTCATCATCGAAATTACCATTGGTGATGGTAATGAAAAGATTTTCCATTACCCGGCTGTTTACTTCATCCGGGACATTCCGGTTTTCCTCCCGCAAACGTACCGCTGCTTCCGAAATACCTTTTGTCACCCAGACCAGCATATCCTGTAAAGCGGCCGTACGGGGTCCCTTTCCACAGACACCCGATTTTGTACATCCGGAACAACCGGCGGTTTCCTGGCACTGATAGCAAAACATTCTGTTCTCCATATCGTAGTTCCTCCATTCTTAAATTCGTATTCAGCTTATCACAAAAAGCGGCCGCAGTATGTTGCATTTGCAACGAACTGCGGCCATTTTTCTATGGTTCCATGTTCTTTTCTGTATTACATTTTCTTCTTTGGCAGCGCTCTTACGCGAGATATTTTTTCAACGCAGCTCTGACCGCTCCCTTACCTGCAATTTCTTCCCGCAGCATCTCCGTAATCGTTTCACCGATCCCTGCTTCATACAGATCGATACCAAAAATATTGCGATTACTGAGAATCGGCCGCAGCTGATCCTGTAAGCTGTCCGGATCTCCAAACACAATTCCTGCCATCTGTGCCTGCAGTTCGGGAATCATCGGATCCGGGGAGAGTTCAAACGGTTTCCCCTCGTCATCCACAGCAAGCAGATAACGAAGCCATCCGGCAATCGCCAGCGGAATCCCTGTCAGTTTTTTAGCACTGCCGTATTTTCGTACGCATGCTTTGATGTTTTCCCCAAACCGGATTCCGACCATCTGCGACGTATCCACTGCGATACGCTGCGGCGTGTCCCCCAGATATGGATTGGAAAAACGCACGTTGATGCACTCGTCAATAAACGCTTTCGGTGAAATGATACCGGGGTCCTCCACAAATTCCATGCCCTCCCGGAGCCCTACCATTTCAGCAAGCTTAACCATCTCCGGATCACGCATCTGATCGGAAAAAAGTGTAAATCCCAGCACACAGCCGTATGGAGCCAGAGCGGTATGGATCGGATTTAAACAGACGGTAACCTTCATCCGTTCCGCCTTATTTACCGTTTCACGGCTGGTCATGTAGACGCCTGCCTTTTCCAGAGGCGGCCTGCCGCCGGGAAAATGGTCTTCCACCACCAGATACTGCGGTTCTTCCGCATTTACAAAGGGTGCAATATAGGTCTGCTTTTGAGTAACAACAATATCCATATCCTCTACACCGGCCTCCTGAAGCATCGTCTTCACGGTCTCTCCCGGCCTCGGCGTGATTTTATCAATCATGGTCCAGGGAAATGCGATCTTCTCTTCATCGCTGATGTAGTTTACAAATTCCTCTTCCACAAATCCCCTGTCTCTCCATTCCTGCCCTATTTCCAGCACTGCGCTGCGAAGCTTGGCCCCGTTCTGAGAACAGTTATCCATAGATACAAGAGCCAGCGGCTTTGCCCCCGCCTGATACCGCTCCAGAAGCATGGCAGCTATCACCGCTATAGCCCCCACGGCCCGTTCCGGACCATGATCGATATCGGCCTGAATGAAGCTGTAATACTGCCCATCCGCACCGCGCAGCGCATAGCCCTTTTCCGTGATTGTAAAGGAGACCATCTGAAGGCTGGGATTTGCAAAGATCTCTTTTAATCGCCTTCTGTCATTCGTCTCATCCGGCAGCCCTTTCAGCGCTTCAGTAAAACAGCCGAATACTCTTTTTTCCGTCGAACCGTCGTTATGTAAGATCACGGACAGACAAAGATTATCGTATGGCTTATAGATGCGGTCGATCGTCTCATAGTCAAATGTCTCCACACAGACGATTCCACGGTCCATCAGTCCGTCTGTGATCAGGCGGTCCGCAATACTGCCTATAAAAATCCTGAATATATTCCCGATACCAAAATGAACCCATACCGGTGCTTCCGTTGTCCGCTGTGCCAGTGTTTCCAAATCATAAGATGGCAGTCCGATTCCCGCCCGGTTCCATACCTGCTTGTCTTTGATTCCTTCTAAGGTAAGTTTCATCAGCATCTCCTTTGGTCTGCATATTTAATCAGTATTCGTTGATCATATGCATAGACCGATCCATATTTTTCATAACAGCACTGTCAAAATTCTTTTTGATCAACTCAGCTTTTTTCATGGCATACTCCGGCTTGTCCCACAAATTGCAAAACTCGTCCGGATCCGTCTCATGGTCATACAGTTCCCCATATTCCATTCCGTGGTAATTGACAATTTTGTATCTCCCATCGTAATACATGGTTGCATAAATATTATCATGCGATCCAAGGAGGCAGTGATAGAATTCTGAATAAACCGAATCCTTATGATGATGGGGATCCGCCTGCCCGGTCAGAATGGGAAGGAGACTTTTCCCCTGCATATAGTACGGTACTTCCTGACCGGTAAGCTCCATCAGCGTTGGAGCCAGATCCACAAGTTCAACCAGCGCATCACTCTTTAAGCCTCTTCTGAACAGAGAAGGGCAGGACAGGATGAGAGGAATATGGACTAAGGCTTCATAGAAATAAGCTCCCTTCCAGTAAAGGCCGTGATCTCCGTTCATCTCACCGTGATCACTCATGAAAATCACGAGCGTGTCTTCTCTTTGCCCCGTCTCTTCGAGGTACTCCATCAGTCGCCCGAACTGGTCATCAATCAGTTCAATCTCCGCATAATAGTCTCGAAAACGCTCCCTTCTGTCTTCATCCGTCAGCGTCGGATACGGCTCTGCCTGGCCATCCTGCCCGCCCTGGAAGTAATCGTTCTGCTGGTGGGGTGGTTTGGTGTCCAGTTCCCCTTCCTTCCACAGAGGCAGCGGCATCTCTTCTATTTTAAGCCTGTCTTTGTACTCCTGCGGCGGGTCCAGCGGCGGATGAGGATCATATGGATTCAGGCTGATCAGCCACGGTTTCCCGCTGCCACGGTTCTGTTCGATAAACTCGATCGCCTTTTCAACACACCAGGTCGTCTGATGGTACTCGGCCGGCACGCCAACGGTTTTGCCTGTAAAATTAGGATTCGGTTTCGGCGGCCAGGTTGCCATACTGGTATATTTTCCCCCATAGATCTCTTCCCAGCGAAGTCCTTTTTCTTTCAGCCAGTTTTGATAATCATTTTCACCGCCCGGCCAGTCGTCGTTGGGATGCTCGCTCCATTGTATGTAACTGTAGCCATCGTCCGTGCGTTTCTCCATCCGCCCCTGTGCAGAGGTCAGATGGAGCTTGCCTGACAGACCACAGACATATCCGGAGTCGGCCAGCAGCTTTGTCACCAGCTTTTCATCTTTGGAATAATTGTCATTGCCGTTATAAAAGGCTTTTGTTGTTCGGGGATATCTTCCGGTTAGAAAACAGGAACGGCTGGGGGTGCAAATCGGCGCCTGCGTATAGGCCCTGGTAAAGGCAACCCCTTCTTCCGCTAATTTATCGATATTCGGTGTATGGATATACGGATTTCCCAGTGCATGAATCGTATCATAGCGCTGCTGATCCGTACAGAACCAAACAATATTTACCGGTTTCTGACTCATTTCTTCATCTCCTTCACTCAGAAACCATAGACCCGATGCATGGAATTGTCCATATTGCAAAGGACGGTATGATCAAAACTCTTTCTTATCAGTTCTGTTTTCAGTGCCTCATATTCCGGTTTATCCCACAAATTATGGAATTCATTCGGATCTGTCTCATGGTCATACAATTCTCCGAATTCTTTTCCATGGTATACAATCAGCTTATATCTCCCATTATAATACATTGTCGCATCAATGTCTTCATGAGTTCCTCTGAGACAGTGATAAAATTCACTGTAAACTGCGTCTTTGAAATGATGGGGATCCGCTTCACCTGTCAGTATATCATAAAAACTCCTGCCCTGCATAAAATAAGGGACTTCCAGTCCGGCCGCTTCCATAAGAGTCGGCGCAATATCTACCAGTTCTACCAGAGCATCACACAGGAATCCCTGTTTAAAGATGGACGGACAGGAAATAATCAGGGGCACATGGACAAGACCTTCATAGAAATAGGCACCTTTCCAGTACAAGCCGTGATCTCCGCTCATTTCCCCGTGATCACTCATGAAAATAATGATCGTGTCTTCACGCAGGCCGGTTTGATCGAGATACGAAAGCAGTCTTCCAAACTGATCATCAATCAGTTCAATTTCCGCGTAGTAATCTCTGAAACGCTCCCGTTTTTCCTCCTCCGTAAGCGATCCTATGGGCTCCGCCTGTCCATCCTGCCCCCCCTGGATCACGTCCTTCTGCTGATGGGGCGGCTTGCCCTCCATCTCTCCGTCTTCCCAGAGAGGCAGCGGCATCTCTTCAACGTTCAGCCGGTCTTTATATTCCTGCGGCGGATCTAACGGAGGATGGGGATCGAAAGGATTCACACTGATCAGCCACGGTTCCCCGGAATTTCTCCTGGTCTCAATAAAATCGATCGTCTTCTCCACACACCATGTCGTCTGATGATACTGTGCGGAAACGCCCACCTGCTTCCCGGAAAACGAGGGATTGGCCTGAGGCGGCCACGTAGCCATTGTCATAAACTTACCGCCGTAGATTTCTTCCCAGTGAACGCCTTTTTCGTTCAGCCAGTTCTGATAATCATTTCCCCCATCCTTCCAGTCATTGTGCGGATGATGACTGTACTGGAAATAGGAATACCCGTCATCGCACCGCTTCTCCACTCTTCCCTCCGCAGACGTCAGATGAAGCTTGCCCACCAGGCCGCACGTATATCCTTCGTCAGACAACAGTTTTGTCACCAGTTTTTCATCCTTTGAGAACTTTTCATTTCCGTTAAAAATCGTTTTCGTCGTTCTGGGATAACGCCCCGTTAAAAAGCAGGCACGGCTTGGCGTACAGATCGGCGCCTGTGTATAAGCCCGGGTAAATGCAACCCCTTCCTTCACCAGCCGGTCAATATTCGGCGTATGTATATAGGGATTGCCAAGGCTGTGAATGGTATCCCACCTCTGCTGGTCTGTACAGAACCAGACAATATTCTTTTTCTTCTTTTCCATATTTACCACCATTTAATAAGTTCTGTCACTTTATTTCGCAGCTCAATAAACTGCGGATCCGCAATATCACGCGGACGCGGAAGTTCATTGATCAGTGTTGTTTTAACCGTAGTCGGCTTGTTTGTCAGAATCATAATTTTATTTCCCAGATAGACCGCTTCCTCGATATTATGTGTGATAAATAATACCGTCGTTTTCGTCATCTGCCAGAGCTTCACCAGTTCATCTTCCAGTCTGAAACGTAGTTCAATATCCAGCTGCCCATACGGCTCATCCATCAGCAGCAGCTCCGGCTCTGTGGCAAATGCTCTGGCAATACTCACCCTCTGAAGCATGCTTGCAGAGAGCTGTTTTGGATAGTATTTCCTGTATTGGCTTAATCCCACGATTTCTAAATACTTTTCCGTCCGCTCTTTCTTTTCCGCATCGGAAAGCGGCTTATACAGCAGACCAAAGCCCACATTTTCCTCTACGGTCAGCCATGGCATTGTTGAATTCCCCTGAAAAATATATGCGATATTCTGCTTTTTCGTATCTACCTTCTGTCCGTCCAATAAGATTTCACCTGACGTAATATCATAAATATTGACCAGGCTGTTCAGAAAGGTCGTTTTTCCACAGCCCGTGGGACCTACTACGCAAAGCAAATCCCCATCCATAACATCAAAAGACACATCATCGAGAACCAGAAGATCCCCAAATTTCTTGGTCAGGTGTCTGACCTGTACCTTTATCTGATCACTCATTTCTAATCCTCCTATCCTCAATTCCCCTGTGAATTATCCAGGATGCCGGTTATTTCCTTACGAAGAGCCAGAAATTTTTCCGAAACCAGATTTCTGGGTCTGGGAAGATCGATGACATATTCCTTCTTTACTGTGGCAGGACAATTGGTGAGAACAATAATTCGATCTGCAAGGTACAGTGCCTCTTCTATATTATTGGTGACGAAAATAACCGTACGTTTTTCCGCACTCCAAATTCTCTGCAGTTCCTCCTGCATCAAATATCTGGTCTGCGCGTCCAGTGCACCAAAAGGTTCATCCATCAGCAATAACTCAGGTTCGTTGCAGTATGCCCTCGCAATTCCGACACGCTGCTTCATACCCCCGGAAAGCTGAACGGGATAGGAATTTTCAAATCCCTGAAGCCCAACCAGATTAATATACTTCTGCGCCCGTTTTTTTCGTTCTTCCTTACTCACCCCCGCTATTTTAGGTCCATATTCGACATTGCCCATGGCTGTCATCCAGGGGAAGAGAGAAATGGACTGAAATACCACTCCTCTGGAGACGTCCGGCCGGTCCACCTTTTTACCGGAAGCGGTTATGTTTCCCCCGGTGGTCTGTTCAAATCCGGCAATCATATTGATAATGGTTGTTTTTCCGCACTGACCTGGTCCAAAAAGAACCAGAAATTCATTTTCTCTGGCGGCAAAATTCAGTCCGCGTACTACTTCGTGTTTCCCCTCCGGCGTATCAAATATTTTACTGACCCCTTTACACTCGATTACCGTATTTATCTTCCGCTCTTGTTCCATCGACACATCACCTCTTCAGCTTTACGCATGATATAAGCCAGCAAAAATCCAACAACGCCAATCATTATGATTCCGGCCAGAATCTGAGTCATATTGTTGTTATCCATACCGGCCTGAATAATCCAGCCAAGGCCATTCTCTGCCTTGATCATCTCGGCAGCCACCACACTTGCCCACGCAGACGATATTCCAACCTGAAGTCCTGCAAAAATAGCCGGAACCGATGCAGGAATGATCACAGTTGTAAAGATCTGCCGTTCCTTTGCCCCAAGCATCCTGGCTGCATTAACAACTTCCGGATCGACATTCATTGCCCCGGTCATTGCATTTAGTGTGGTATTGGCAAATGCAGCTAAGAAAATCAGGAATATTTTAGCCTCCTCGCCAAGGCCAAACCATATAATAGAAATCGGAATCCAGGCAATCGGAGGAATCGGGCGTATAAATCGGAAAATGGGATTGAAAATCGCTCTCGCAAGGAGATATCTTCCCATCAGCAGGCCAAGTATGACACCTGCCAGGGACCCCAGACAGAAGCCGATGAGCACTCTTCTTAAGCTGCTCAGCATATGAATGATAAGGCTGTATTTGCCTACCACCCCGGTACAATATTCTAAGGTTGCCTCCAGCACTACAACGGGGTCAGGCAAAAGCTGTGATAACGCTGTGTGATGCGTGGCAAACCACCATAGAAGCAAAAATGCTCCGATCGAAATAACCGCGCATATGACTGATAATATCTTTTCTTTTGCATTTTCATTCATTCTGCATTCATTCCTTTCGCAACTTTTACTTCAAGCCAGTGCAGAATCGTATCGAATAGTAATCCAACAATTCCGATCATGATCATACCGACAAATACAAGCGCCGGTTTCGAAGCGTACCTGCCCTGCTGAATCATATATCCCAGGCCTACGGAGGATGCCAGGAGCTCCGCTGCAACGAGAGCCATCCATGCCGCTCCCATCGCCACCCGAAGCCCGGTAAATATCATCGGGAGCGCAGTAGGAATCGCTATTTTATATAACTTCTGCAAATTTGAAAATCCGAACACATCTCCAACCCAGAGATGCTCCTGTTTTGTCTGTTTGATTCCGGTATAGCTGTTTACAATGCATGCAACTGATGTACTGAGAAAAATAACAGCGGCCTTTGGCAAAATTCCGATGCCGAAAAGAAGAATAAACATTGGAATCCAGGCGAGCCCCGGAACCGGCCGAATCAGATCAAACAGCGGTCTTACAAAACGGTCTACCCACTTAAACCAGGCCATCAAAATCCCCATCGGGACCCCAAACAGTACTCCCAAAGAGTAACCAAACAACGCAACCTTTAAGCTTCCCATCAGGTGAGTCGGAAGCGTCGCCCCATCCGGTACTTTCGAAGTCATTTTCTGCACAAATGTTTTCGCAACCGTAATCGGTCCGGGAAAGACTGTTTCCTGTTTCAAATGCAGAACATTAATGCAGACATACCAGGCTGCCAGCACAATCAAAACCGTGCAGCAGGAAATAATTGTATATTTGTTCAATTTTTTATTCGTTTTCATCAAACTCTCTCCATTTAAATCAAGCGTATTACTCCTTAAGTTTCTGCAGTTTAATCCTGTCAGTACGCCATCATCCACGGCGGTATTGCAAAGAAATCCCGGCCCTGTTCATGTAAAATTTAATGATCGCAAAAAATTTCAAACTAAAAGGACCGGGATTCTCAAGGATTTATTTCCACGAACAGCGTACCTGCCGGATACACGGATCGTCCGTTTTGCGGCTGCAGCGGAGTATTTGACTACTCAGCTGCCGCCCAACTTTTTATGGAAGTAACAAAACTGTTATCAATACTTGCCTTCACATTCGCTACATCGTCTTCCGTCACCTTTTCATTGGCCAGAAGGAACTCTGCAGCATAATTCATAAAACTTCCCAGCAGATAGTCGCCGCTGTCCACTGTATCCAGTGTAAAATAACTCTTAAGGCTGCACTCGTCAATGACATCCTGCTCCTTATAATCAAGGCCTTCATCTACATACCATTTATACGCTACTGCAACTCTGTTATCCTGATTGTTTAACATATCCTGGCATGCTTTATAGTAGCAGTACAGGAAAAGCTCCACATCCTGCGGCCGATCCTCAGCCACTTCATTCTGGCAATAGACCGCATCAATAATGTCCTGGGGTGACACCTGTGTAAAATCAGAAACCTGTACATAACCGTCGCCTGCAAGAATCGCTGCATACGTAGGATTCACCGCAATCAAATCGCCCTGACCCGATTCAAATGCAGCCAGTGCAGAGGAGTAATCCAGGTTTGTAAACGTAAAAGAATTCGCATCAATGCCAAAATACTGCATGTATGCAATTGCATTCATCTGGGCTGTCGTATTCATCGGCCCAAGAATTACCGCATCCTTTAATACATCTGGGCTGCCATAGACACCATTGGCATCCGCACCAGCCTTGTAAATTGCATCATCCGGCCGGCCGTACAGCGTCTCACCGCTGATCGTCAGGCATCCATCACCAATATACTTATACATACCGGTAGACAATGCATATACAGAAGCCATACCGGATACAGCGATATCACATTCATCGGCTGCCATCGCCTCGTTGACAAGAGTTCCCTGGGAACCAAAGTTTACGATTTCAACATCAAGTCCCACTTCATCGTAATACCCTTCTGCATATGCATACCATGCAGGAAGTCCCACCCAGTTTGCCAAAGTACCGATCACCAGCTTCTCACCTGATGCTTTCGGCATGACCGCCCCCGCAGTCTCCTCCGCCGGCTCTTCTGTATCCCCCGCCGTGGTTTCTTTCGCAGTCTCCGCTGCGGTTGTTGTCTCCGCCGCTTTTTCTGTGGTTTTACTTAAACTCCCGGAACCGCAAGCTGTCATCGCCAGAACCATAGAAGCCGATAATGTTGCCGCCAATACTTTCCTTCCGAATCTAACCATTGTAATCCTCCCTCTCCTTTGGGTTTGTGTGTGTTTACGCATACGTATGCGTTTGCTGCATGGTTAAATTATAGCTCCCGGTAAACTCATTGTCAATATATTTATTCATTTTTGTCATAGTTAATACATTTCATCTGGATTTTTTATGCGAATAGCACAAAGAATTATCGCAGAGTCGTTCCCCTCAATATAAGTTCTGGTCTGATCACAGTATGAATTGGCTCCTGGGCACCATGAATAATCGCGGAACGGAGCATCTCGCAGCCCATGGAGGCAATTCTCTCGTGAAATACATTCACAGTGGTGAGATCCGGCGCAATTTCAGCGATGATGGGCAGACCGCCAACGCCCGAAATCTGTACGTCTTCCGGCACTTTTACCCCCAAATCCCTGCATGCGTTTAAGGCGCCGAGGGCAACCGTATCATTAAATGCCAGAATTGCGCATTTTCTCGATTTAACCGTCTCCTGATTGCTGATTACGCATTCGTATGCAGACTTAACTGACAATTCACTCTGCCAGACAGCATTTTTATCCATGACAACGCCGTGTTCCTTCAGCCCCCGTTTAAATCCTGCCAGTCTGGTTTTCGATTCTGCAGAGGTTTTTACATTGATGTAAATGCTTTTATATTCCGTATATTTTCCGAACAGCTTTCCGATCAGATATCCACTGTATTCGCAGTCCGAGAGGCAGCTGCCATAAGAACCGGCTTTTTCCGCATGAAGCAGATACACACAGGGGACCTTATATTTTTTTATCAGTTCTAAGTCTTTTTTACTGGATTCCATTCGAAAAATGATAAACCCGTCTACTTTCCCGATCTTAATCATTCTTTCGAAGGTGGAAAGACCATTCTGTTTTTCCCCGTCGTAGACGACCATCACATCATAATCATATTTACTCAGTTCCGCCTGTACCAGGTCATATAAATGAGCGAGTCCAAGATTAGAGCTCATGCCGATAAAATGCTTTGGAAACAGGATTCCCACTGTGCCGGTGCGGTTTGTCTTTAAACTTCTCGCCTGACTGTTCAGTACAAAACCGTACTCTTCCGCTTTCTTCTGAATAAACTCACGCCGTTCTGCGGATATCTGGCTGCTGTTGTTTAACGCTCTCGATATGGTGGATTGTGAAACCCCTATTATTTCAGCGAATTCTTTTGATGTCACGTAATTGACCTCCTAATGATAATAAATACTGCTGATCACTGACACATATGGTCTGTCTGGTTCTTTTGTTAGAATTATATCACTGTTTTACTATTTTTCATAGTCCTAAGTGCATACGTATGAATCATGCGTACCATAAACACGTTACCGTTCACTCCCCACCCGGGGCTCCGCAGGCTGGCCTGTCTCTGCCGCCGCCCTCTCCGCTTCCTGTGACTTTGCAGGGCATTAGCAATTCTTAACGTGCAGAATTTTTCGTTCAGGGAAAATGCCCACCTGGCTGAACGCTGAGAGCTGCAAAAAATCACTTATTTCCGGATTTCAGTCAGAAATAAGTGATTTTCTGCATGGCTGCTACTGTCTGTTTCTCCCCTACTGCTTGTTTCAATCCACGCTCGGTATATTATCGAAGTTCGACTGCATCCTACATAGATGTGTTGTTGACCTCATGACAGTGGGGGATACCGATTACTCTCCGCCCATCACTGCCGTTAAGTTTGGTCTTGGCAATTCATCGCACCACCTTAGAGGATGGGAGAATCCTTGCTAATATTTATTGAACATTTCCATTCCTCATACCATTTTCTTACAAGACCGGCATCTTCCTCACAAATAATTGCGGCTTCTTCTATACTCATACCTCGCTTAAATAGATTTATCGCAGCTTTACGAAGTCCAGCCTTAAGACCTTCCTTCAATCCCATTTCTACTCCATCCTTCATTCCCTCTTCCCTGCTCGCTTCCTTCTCACTCGCGATATGTCTCTGCTCATCATATTCTGTCAGCAGCACCTCAAACACCTCCGCTCTGTGTGATGACAAAAATTCCGCCAGTATCCCATCCCGGATGCAGGAATCAATCACTTCTCCAATTGCCTCCAGGAGATCTGCTCCTGCTTTCGTCCTATCTCTGATTCGGGCCACGAATTCCGCGTATTCTTTCAAAGCAGAACACTGCTCCATCAGACCTTTATTGTGCCCCCAGTTAATGTTCACCATAATAGCTTTAAATTCCATACACGGTTCCAATTCCGGATGAAGCGAGGAAAATGCATTGGACAACTTCATCTCTACATAGTCCGGCTCTTCTTTCAAGCCATTATAGAATACATAAAATTGAGGAACAGGAAGGGTAATCAGGCGGCTTCCATACAGATTCAGCCCCTTCTGTTCAATATACTTTCTGTACTCCTCTACGATATAGAAAGCTCCACGAACCGGCATACTATTCCGCCGAACGGAGGTGAGGGGGACTATCCAGCTGGATTCCAGGTAGACTGATGTTCCCACAAATTCAAAACATCGTCAATTATTTCAATCCACATTTTGAACCCATATATCATTCAAAATGACACGGCAGCTTTGCTGCCTTTTATCCGGTGTCGGATAGTCTTGACCTCATGTCAGTGGGGGATATATGCCCACCACTGCCGTTAAGTTTGTTTTTGGCGATTCAGCCCTCCACCTGTAGAGGTGGGGGAATCCTCGCTTATTTTGTTAAAAATGCAAGGTCATTCTTCATCTTCATATAAATGACATCATCAAGCGTATGAATCTCCAAATCTTCAGGATTCGTATACTCAGAATGGCTGACAGCATTATACAAAGATAGCAACTCCTCTTTCCGGTTAAATACCATGCGAAATAATCTGTCTTTATACTTTTTATTAACTTTTACCACGTTTATACCTCCATTATACTCAAACAGTTAGTACTTTACAACAGATTTTTGCAATCATTTCATAGACAGACCACTCCTTCCGCTTACCTATTTCCAAACACTTGTGAATGCTTTGGCAGACATGCCGTGATGCCATATATATGACATAAGAACTCGTAACGCATAAGAAAATGCGTACTTGGAATATAACATGGTATTTACAAAAAAACAATACGAAAACTGTATGAATGCCCCTACCTGACGTCCCCTGTGTTACTGCTCACTCCCCTGTTACCGTTGATGGCCAGTCCGACGCCAACAAAAAGACCGACCGTATTTGAATGTCTCTCACCCAAACGACAGTCAGTCCTTTTTCTCCCTGTAAAGCAATCCATTTTCACTCTCATTTTGAATCACCCAGGAATTTTTTTCTTCATCCCGCCGTTCTCACGGCTTCCCTTACCGCTGTCCTGCACATAAATACTGTCCCAAACTGCACCAGTGTCAACAGCAGCAGACTAAATATCTGGGCCTTCAGCGTGGCCCCAGATACCGTATTAATAAACGCAAATGCTCCGAGGCCGATACACCGCCCGGCAACCACGAATATCTCGTGAAACGCCAGAAGCTCCGGCGAAAAATCTTCGATCGACTTCACGCTCTGTGAAACATCGAAAAACGTAGTATAACAGGAGATCTCAACCATACCGGCCAGGAACGCATTCACCACCGCAAACAGAATCACCATGGCCGGATTCAGGAACCAGTAGCAGACAATCGTAATTCCAGTCAGACCGATAACAGCCAGAAGCATGAATCTACGCCGGTTGTCCGGCCGGAAGGTATGGCTCATAAACCAGAAGGACACGATCGACACAAGACCTGTCAGCAGAGAATTACAGCCAATCAGGAACTCGCTCTTAATGAGCTGATACAGAATAATGTTCAGAATGAACATAAAGGTTCCTTCCCTTATCCCCTTTAAAGTCTCCCCCAGCAGTCCATAGAAAATCTGGCGATTTTCACCCATCAGCCGGAGAAATGCCCCATACCGCACGTTTTTCTTCTCCTTCTCTGGCGCTCCGGGCAGTTTAAACACAGCAGCCATAGCAAGAAATGCAACGGCAAAAGCCAGTATAAATATCGCCACATACCCTTTCACACCGCCGATTGCAGACAATATACTGCCGGCCAGAAACGGTACGGTTAAGTTTACTCCCGCGCTCAGCGTGCTGATGATCCCCATCCCGCTGTCGCGGTTGGTGACATCTGTATAATCCAGAATCATTTGACCATAGCTGATATAGTAAAAGCCGTCTGCCATACCATTAAAAAGTCCAAAAAGCATGTAGTAAGTCCCCACATAGGGCTGAAACAGGATATAGCAGAGATAAAGGATATTATAACCGATGATTCCAACCGTGGCCGTCACACGGCAGCCCGTCTTGTGCATGATCTGCGCTGAGAAGGACATCGTCAGCGCGCACGCGGCGAAGATCGCTCCGTTATAAAACAGGGTGGAGTTTACATCTCCGGTCTGATTCATCAGAAGAGTATTGATAAAAATAGCGGGAATCCTCGTAAAGATCAGGAAAAGTGTATGCACCAGCAAAAACAGATAATAATTGCGGCTGAGCATTGTTCCTCCGAGAATACACTTTATTTTCCAGTTAATACTGCTTTTACTTCTCATCGGCCGCCCGGTCACATTTTCACGCGGATCCCCGGGCTCAGCCTCAAAAGTATCCCCAGATGCGTTTTCAACTACATTTCCAGTCACATTTCCAACCTCACTTAACCTTTCGGTTATTGTTCACTCACTCGCTCTGTTCACGAGTTTCCGTGACTATCAAGAACAGCCGCGCGCTCTTCGGAGCCAGACTGACCGTTAAACAGTTTCCATTGACAGTAAATGCGGTCTCCTTCTTTTCCGGATAGATGCAGGAAACCTCGGCTGCCGCACCGGAATTCCCTTTTAAGGGAATCTCAAATGATTTCTCCCCTTCGCCGCCGGTTCTCCAGACAGCCAGATACATTTTTCCGCCGTTTACCAGGCCATAGCTTATGTATTCGTCGGACATGGAGGCAAGGCCGGTCGGCCAGCAGGGTATCCCTTCCCGGATATCTTCCCGGATCTTCTTATAGCAGGCGATCCCCTCCCGCACATACTGCATTCGCTGCTCTCCAATCTGTCCTAAATAACCGCTCTGGTGAATCCGGAACAGCATGGCGTTTACCATGTTGAAGATCGTCTCCTCCCCGGTTCCTTCCACCAGCGGATAGGACCAGATTGCCGCCTGCTCCGGCGTGCATGCAGTCGCACAGTTTGCCGCGATCGCCGCCATTTTGATGTAATCCGTCTGGTCGGTTACAGACTGGATGCTCTGGCGTGCCAGCATGGAATATTCCATTCTCATGCCGCCGCTGCTGCAGTTCTCAATAATCAGGTCCGGATACGTCTCAAAAATCTCATCCAGCCAGTTCAAATACGCCCTGGTATGGGAAAGCAGTCCTTCACCTGCGGAATCCGCATGGTAATCGGTTCCAACGCCGGTGTCGATATTATAATCCATCTTGATATAGCCAACGCCGTATTCCTCCACCAGCCGCTTTATAACTCCTGTGGCATAGTCCCGCACCTCTTTATTTCTGAAATCCAGCTGATACCTGCAGTGGTCGATTATGGGGCGGCCGTTTCTCTGAAAGAACCAGTCCTTACTGACCTGGGAAGCCATAGGACAATTGATTCCCATCACCTCCAGTTCCAGCCAGAGTCCCGGAACCATACCTTTATCCCGGATATATCGAATCACTTCCCCGATTCCTCCCGGGAAACGTCTGTCGCTGGGCAGCCACTCTCCGACTCCATCCCACCAGTGCCCGTCGGAATACCAGCCGCAGTCAACGCAGAAATACTCGCATCCCGATTCCGCGGCCGCATCGATCAATGGCTTTAAGACCTCTGTCGTCGGATCCCCCATCAGACAGTTCATATAGTCGTTAAAGATAACCGGAAGTTTCTCGTTGTCTTCATTTTTCCTGCGGATTCTGCGCCTGTACTTCGTCAGCTCCGCGACCGCCTCCTGAAATTCACCTTTTGCCGCCGATACCGCGCACGGTACCGAGAGAAAGTGTTCATCCGGTTTCAGGATTTTCAGAAATCCATTTTCCTGGTACGTCGGTCCCCCAGCCTGGACATAAAGCGTCCCCCGGATGTCGCTGATCTCCCAATGCCACGATCCGCTCGTCTCAATCTGCCACATCAGGGACTGATCCAGTTCCGTATTGTAATAGCAGCCCATGGGCAGATGCTCCACACACGCCCAGCTTCCCGTGTTGGTGACCGCAATCCGTTTCATGGAAAAAGAGTTTACCGCATCATATCCCAACTCATTTAATGTATATTTCTTCCACTGCGCCTCTCCAAACCAGGTATTATGCGGGATATAGAGAAGTCCTGTTTTGTCTCTCGGCCCCTTTGTCTGCTCCGTGATCCCGGTCAATGCAAAGGAAGATACATACTCCAGAGCGTACTCCTCCCCAGAATGGTTCACGACCTCATTGACAAATTTAACCGTCTGAATTCCGTCGTAGAACTGGATATGAGTAATCAGCTCCAGTCCATTGTATTTCTGGATCACTTCCAGTTTTCTTCCGTAAGCATTCCGGTAATCCCGGTGACTCTCATACGTCATAAGCAGAGACGGGCTGCTGCCTGTGTGTTTCAGACCATGATGGTCATTCTGATTGAAACCGCTGGCCTGAAGTTCCGCCAGAGTGTACACAGAGGCGTCATTATCTCCGATCTCCATCTCCTGGGGATGAGAAGAAAAATGCAGCAGCCTGGCCGCTTCTCCCTTTTTCAGCCCCAGATTTAAGTAAATTCCATTTTCAGCAATATTCATGTCTAATTTTCTCCTTCAAACCCATTTTCTCCTGCAAATCATTTTCCCTGCAAGCCATTTTCCCAGCAAATCATTTACCCTTTAATACCGGTTTGCGCAATCCCTTCAATAAACTGTTTCTGGCACGCAATGTATAACAGCAGCATGGGAACCGTGGCGATCACGCTGCCCGCCATCAATGCGCCCTTATTGTTGTTGCAGATTCCCTGCAGGACAGTCAGTCCGGGCGCCAGAGGCATCCGGTTTAAATCATTATTGGCGATAAGCGGCCACATTAAGTCCTTCCATGCAAACAGAGCGGTAAAAATCGCCAGCGATGCCAGACTGGACCGGGTCACCGGCACCATGATCTTTGTAAACACCTGCCATGGATTACACCCGTCAATCACGGCGGCCTCCTCCAGCTCTTTTGGCAGCGCCATATACTGCTGGCGCAGAAGGAACGTGCCAAACGCGCTGACCAGGGCCGGGAATATCAGTGCAAACACCGTGTTTAACAGCCTGATCTTCGAGAGCATCATATACTGAGGTACAATAAAGATCTGTCCCGGAACCATCATCTGCATCAGCACCAATGTAAACAACAGCCTTTTAAACGGAAATTCCATCCTGGCAAATCCATACCCTGCCATACTGGAAAATATGACCGCGCAGATCACACGTCCCAAAATCATCAGTATCGTATTCAGATACAGACGCAGAAACGGAACCGCCTCCAGTGCCTGCCTATAATTTTCCAGATATCCAAAGCTTCCGGGAAGAATCTTCATGGGAATGGACATCTGTTCTCCAACCGTTTTAAAGGAAGATAAAATCATCCAGATAAATGGAAACAGCATCACAATACTGCCCAGAATCAGAAGAAGATGGGTTACCACGTGTTTTTTACTATTGTTTGCTTCCACTTTACTCCCCCCCTATTCGTAATGTACGATTTTCTTCTGCGCCACAAACTGAAGCCCGGTAAAAATCAGAATCAGACACAGCGCAACAATCGAAATTGCCGATGCATACGGCTTATCCTGTACGACAAACGCCTGCCTGTAGTACTGGTACATGATCGTCCTGACCGAGTCCATGGCTTTTGACGTGTTGGCATTATAGAGCATGTAAATCAAGTCAAACTGTGTCAGTGAGCCGATAAAGCCCGTTATGGTCAGGAAGAAAACGTTGGGTGAAATGAGCGGAACGGTAATCTTAAACAGCTTCACAAAACCACCCGCCCCGTCGATTTCCGCCGCCTCATAGTAGACTCTCGGCACATTGGTGATGGCCACGATCAGAATGATAATCTGCTGCCCCAGACCGCCCCATATGGCGATAATAATCACCGACATCAGCGCATATTTCGGATCGTGCAGCCAGGAATGTGTCGCGCCGCCCAGACTCTTGATCACATAATTCAAAAAGCCGAATTCCGAGTTGTAAAGCCAGGCCCATACCATGGTGACGGCCGCAGGTGCAGCCACCATGGGAGTAAAATAAATAACCCGGTAAACGCTTCTTCCCCTGATCTCCCTGCTCATGAGCCATGCCAGAAGCAGACTGATAAAGATACCGCCCGGTACGGAAACAGCGGAGAAAATAAGCGTGTTTCTAAGTCCGATCCAGACCTCCCGGTCCTTTAAGACCCGTGCGAAATTATTCAGACCGCTGAACACATACTCTTCAAAACCTGTGCTGGTTGAAAAGCTCAGCAAAAGTGTTTTGAAGATCGGATAGATATTGAGAATCAATAATCCTATGATTGTCGGCGCGACAAAGAAGTAGCCCCATAGATAGTTTTTATATTTTCGTTTATTCATGTTGCCTCCCCCTGAGAAAGAAAGGGCTGCTAAAAGCTGACAGCAGCCCCGGATTCACGGATTTCTGTTATTTCTTCTCCGTTGCCAGAATTTCATTGATCTCTTTCGCAGCCTGTGTAAACGCCTCCTGGACGCTCGCTTCCCCGTTGAAGATTTTCGCCACATAAGTATTCATGACCTCGGACCATCTTGTCTTGCTCTCCGTTCCTACAAACTGTACCCCGTAATCCATGCTCTTTAAAATAGCGCCGGTATCGTATAAATCCTCATGTGCCTTTGCCCAGTCTGCATCTACCCCCGTAAATGCCGGAATGGCCGGTCCGTTAACAGAATCTGACATCCCCTGTTTGGAACCTGCGTAAGCGACAAACTTCTTGGCCGCTTCCATATTTTTACAGTCACTGGGAACAGACAGCGCGAGGCCGTTCATCTGTGTTGCCCTGATGCCGGAAGGACCTGCAGGAAGTTGTGTAATGGCAAACTTATCTTTTACCAGCTCATTTTCGGTGAAATAGCTCAGTTCCCAGTTGCCAAAGGTCTGCATGGCAACCGTTCCCGTTGCAAATAACTCAATGTAATTGACTTCCGCCATCATTTCATTGGAAGGAGAATAGTTGGCATTCATATTCATATACCACTCCATCGCCTCAATAGATTCCGGCTTGTCCAGTCCCGACTGGTGAGTGGTCTCATCGATAATACTGCCGCCGTTTTCATACAGGAAGTTTCCCCATCCTTCCTGGTCATGGTTGTATGCGGCAAATCCGTAGATGCCGTTTTCCTTGTCGGTCAGCTTCTTCGCGGCTTCCTCCACGTCGTTCCAGTTCCAGTCCGCGTTTGGATACTCTACCCCCGCTTTGTCGAACAGTTCTTTATTGTATACGAGCACGACACAGTCCTTGTCCTTCGGCACTCCGTAATGGGCATCGCCGAATGTATACAGCTTCGTGACTCCCTCTGGATAATTATCGTAGCTGAAGGTATCATCGTACTGAGTTAAATCATCGAGCTGCGCCAGCTTGCCGCCGTTTACGTACTTTGCAACTACGTTGGTATGCATGGTCACAATATCTGCCATATTCCCGCTGGTTGCCGCGGCCTCCAGCTTCGTCCAGTATTCTCCCCATGGGGTAATCTGTAAATCTACTTTGATATTCGGGTAAAGCTTCTGAAATCCGTCGATGGTATCCTGAATCTGCCCCCGCTGATTCTCATTCCATGTGACATAGGTCAGTGTAACCGAATCTCCCCCTCCGGCCGCCGCCCCCGCAGCCGCCTCACTGGTCTTCTCTGCAGCTGTACTGCCGCTTCCGCCCGAACCGCACGCGCATAAGGATACCGCCACTGCCGCCGCCACAAAAAGTCCTGCCAAATTTTTCTTCATAGTAACCGCCCTCCAAATTGTTTTTATTTATTACTTTGATTTACTGCTTTACACGTATTAATATACACGGAATCCATGGATGATTCTACCATTTAAAATAAGGTCTTTTTCTATTAAGAAGCTATTATTTATTACATTTTTTTGACAGTTGGGAATTTATGCGGTAGGATAGGATGAGACGGTTATTCGGACGATCGAGAGGAAAAGGAGAATCTGCCATGGCATACGAAAACGCTTATCAAATTACCAACCCGGACTGTGTCCTTCTTCCAGAGGAAATCTGCTATATGAACTGGCAGAAATATTATATGGACTACCATCAGCATCCGGCCGGGTCCATTGAATTTAATTACATTGTAGAGGGAACCTGCTATTACGATATTGCCGGAGAGATTTACAATCTGAAAAAACGAAACCTGATGATCGTCAACGGAAACACGCCCCACAAGCTGATTTCCCCGGACTCCTGCATCAACATGAGCATTAATTACTATCAGTCTGAGCTTACGCCTTCCATCGGCACTCTGTCTGCTCTCGTCCAGGCCTATCCCTGCCTCGGCACATTTTTTCAGAACTTAAATACCGGCCTGGTAATTCAGAATGCGAGAAATATCTTTCACCTGCTCGAGGAAATCTGCAATGAAACCAATAACAAAAAAGACCCTTATTACTTAAATATTCTGGTCAACAAGGCTTTGATCGAGGTCGTCCGCCTTCTTTCCGCTGAAAAAAGCCCCACAGATACTTATGTGGAGCAGACAAAAAACTATATCAACTATCACTTTTTTTCCATTGAGAATATCGATGAGATCGCATCGTATGTGGCGCTTAACAAGGTCTATCTTCAAAAAATCTTCCGCGAAAAGACGGGGCTTACGATCTGGAATTATCTGACTAAGTACCGCATGGAAAAGGCCGTGTACTTTCTTCTTTATTCTGATACTCCGATCAGCGATATTGATGAGCTTGTGGGAATCAACTCCAGGCAGAACTTCTATCTGTTGTTTAAGAAGCAGTATGGGATGTCGCCTTCGGAGTATCGGAAGAGATATAAATAGTCGGGATTTAATACGAAATTTTTTCTCTTGACATTATCTTCTCAATATATAACAATTGTTACACAACATCTGTAATCTATTAATTTTCACCTGACACCTGACAATTTACATACAGAGAGGCAGCCGCTTATGCCACCAAAAGCAAAAATCACAAAAGACATGATATTACATACGGTTCTTGACATCACAAGAGAGACAGGGTTTGAAACGGTAAACGCAAGGAGCATCGCAGGCAAACTGCAGTGTTCTACCCGGCCGATTTTTACCTGTTACGAAAATATGGAGGAGTTAAAAAAGGATTTTCTGGATTTTGCATACGAATACTATCTTCAGTATGTGAGCAGTTTCAGCAGTTCCGAGCAGATAATCCCCTCCTTATTACTGCCTCTTTCGTATATCGAATTTGCAGCGGAAGAAACGCATTTATTTAAGCTGTTATTTATGAACGATATGGATTTAAATATGGCTGAGGCAAAGGACTTTTATAACGAAGCCGATAACGAAAAAAGAGCGGCAGCCTTTTCCGAAACCATTGGCGTAGAGTTAGAACGTGCAAAGGTAATCTTTTTGGATCTGTTTCTCTATACCCATGGTATCGCAGTATTAACGGCAGCCGGAAAGATTGCATTTGACAGAGGCAATGCTGAAAAAATGCTGATGAATCTGTTATCAGCATTCATCAATCAGGAACCCTCAGACGCCCCCAACAGCAGAAGGAGACTCATATGACAGCAAACCAGTACTTAACCGATTTTTATAATCAATACGATGAAGATAACCGGCTGGCATGCAGACATGGATCGGTTGAATTTCTCACTACGATGCGCTACATTGAAAAATACAGGAAGCCTGGGGACCGAATTCTTGAAATCGGAGCCGGGACCGGACGGTATTCCCACGCACTGGCACGTCAGGGCTATGCCGTGGACGCGGTGGAACTGATCGGCCATAACATAGATATTTTTCGTAAAAACACCCAGGCAGGAGAGAATATAACGATTACCCAGGGCAATGCCATGGATCTGTCCGCATTTCCGGACAATCTGTACGATATCACACTGCTGTTAGGACCGCTGTATCACCTTTACACCAACGAGGATAAACAGCAGGCGCTGCGCGAGGCGATTCGCGTGACAAAACCAGGCGGCGTGATCTTTGCTGCATATGTGATATCCGACGGCTGCCTCCTTGACGAGGGCTTCCACCGCGGCAGCATAAACGTCGCAGAGTATATGGAAAAGGGCCTGCTCGATTCCCGTACATTTGCCGCTAAGTCGGAGCCAAAGGATTTATTTGAACTTGTCAGAAAAGAAGATATCGATGATTTGATCTCTGCCCTTCCTGTTACCCGGCTGCATTACGTCGCAGCGGATGGCTGTGCCTTATTCATGCGCGAGGCCATAGACGCCATGGATCGCGACACATTTGAACTGTATTTAAAATACCATTTTGCAGTCTGTGAACGAGAAGACTTAGCGGGCATTACAAGCCATGCCCTTGACATACTTCAAAAGTAAATTACTTGTACTGCATGATTCCCGGCAAAGGAGACCACCATGAAACTATTGATTGCAGAAGACGATCCTGAAATGCAGAAAATCTTAAAGCTCTATCTCCAGCACGAAGGCTACCTGGTAAACGTGGTTTCTGACGGCCGTGCCGCCGTCGATTTTCTGACAGAGCACCCGGTCGATCTGGTACTTTTAGACTGGATGATGCCGGTTCAGAATGGAATTCAAACCTTAAAGGAAATCCGTCTCCTCAACATACCTGTTAAGGTTCTCATGCTGACGGCCAAGGGAGAAAACGAAAGTGAGGTAACCGGCCTTTCCTGCGGCGCCGACGATTACCTGCGAAAGCCCTTTGATATCCAGGTTCTTTTGCTTCGCATAAAAAAGCTGTGCAACGCGGCTGATGTCCTGCAGTTCCATGAGATCCGCTTAAATCCGGTCACAATGGAGGTGACAAAAGACCACAAGAAGATGGTCCTCACCAAAACAGAGTTTGAACTATTAAAGTATTTTCTCTCCAATCAAAACATCGTACTGTCACGGGAACAGCTTTTGAACCACGTGTGGGGGATGGATTATGAGGGAGACCCCCGCACCGTCGATACGAATATCCGCCGTCTTCGTAAAAAGATCGGCGAAGATCTCATCCAGACGCGTATCGGTATGGGGTACATGATGGGAGGCAGCCATGACTAAAGAAAACCGACGATTCCACCGGCTTTCCACCAAATTTATCTGTGGAACGGCATCGATTCTGGTACTGGTTCTGGCCGCCACGCTTTTTGTCAATTCGAAAGTGGCGGCGCGGTATTACCTCCGCCAGCAGACAGAGTATGTCAGCCAGGCCGGCAGCCGCATAAGGGAATATTTAGACGCCGGAATGTCACCGGATGAAGCCGTCGCCAGCCTGGAAGCTTCCGATAATGTGCTGATCACGTACGCCTCCAATACTTCCGACTACGATGCGTTAAGCAGCAGTCTGCGGAAAAAATTCCGTGAGAAGGGTCTCGGTTTCCAAAAATTCTGGCTCTGGGATCAGGATTATCTGTCCGCCGTCCAGAAGGGGTTTCAGTTTCGCCTTTACCAGCAGGACAAGTTAAACTATGGTATTTTAGTCGAATATATTCCGGTGGGCCCCCATTTGTATGCGGTCGCCGCCATTGTTCCTAATACGGCGGACTTCATCGGGATTATCAACCGTTTCAGCATCCTGCTTCATGCCATTTCCCTGATTATTACCGTAATACTGCTCTATTTACTGGTAAAACATATCACCAATCCACTGCGCCGTATGGAGCGTTTCTCGCAGGAGATCGCCCGTCAGGAGTACGGCACGCTGGTTATCAACACCCGCGATGAGCTGGAGCACGTTGCGGACAGCATGAACCAGATGAGCATTTCCATACAGCAGTATCAGAGTATGCTTCAGGCCAAAAATCAGCAGATGGAACAGCTTTTAAGCGACGTGGCCCACGATTTGAAGACCCCTATCTCCCTGATCGGCATGTATTCCTCCGGAATCAGGGATGGGCTGGACGACGGCACCTTTTTAGAAACCATCATTCAGCAGAACAGCCGGATGTCGCAGATGACAGAACGGCTTCTGAACCTGTCGGGAATTGAGAGGAAAGAACATGCTCTGACCACTATCAGGCTGGATCTGCTGCTTTTCGAATGCATCGCAGAGCAGAAACTCTTTCTTTCCAAGCGGGGGCTTAGCCTGAACACAGCCGTCACACCGAATCTGGAAATCATGGGAAATGCAGAGCTGGTCACGGAACTGTTTTCCAACCTGCTCTCCAACGCAGTAAAATACGCCGCCTCCGGCACCGTAAATGCAGAACTCGTCAAAAACGAAGGCCAGTGCTGTTTTCGGATCACAAACGATCTGGGAAATGACGATCTGGACACGGAACGGATCTGGGAACCGTTCTATGTCGGAGAACCCTCCCGCAACAAGGCGCTGTCCGGTACCGGACTCGGTCTGCCGATCGTCAAAAAAATCGCTGATAAGTTCGGATATCAGGTCCGCTGTATACGGGAAGACCAAACAATTACATTTGAGGTCATTTTCTAGAATCTGCCGTTTATGCTTTGGCGGATCGTTCCCCTATATACTGCAGCGCCAGACAGAACAGAGAGGTCAGCGCCGCCGAAAGGATCACGCCTGCCACAATATCAGTAAACCAGTGTACGCCAGAGAGCATTCTCCCGACCACTGTTAATGCAAGGATTAGAACGGCTGCTGTATCTGCTGCCAACAGCCACCCTCTCTGCTTACGCAGATAGACGTGAAATTCGATCATCGCCGTAGCCATAATACAGATGGAGGCCAACCGTATGGGAAGACGGATAAAATGCCTCTAACCCTTGTGTGAGGATAACGAGTCTGTAATTGATGACAATGACCTCGAAGAACGCATAACAGGCCGCAAGGATACCATAAAATGCACCCAACACCAGAATCGGGACATCGACCTTCCAGATGCTTCTGCGTGTTACAAGCTGGAACAGCCCTGCCATGATAAACCCGAACGCAGTCGCCATGGCGGCGGCACCCAGCCATTCACTTATGTTATACCACATCGGGTTCACACCGAACAGTTCAAATACGAATTTATAGGGAGGATAAAATGCTTGAAAATATGAAGTTATTAGGTAAAGGAAATACGGCAGAAGTTTTTGACTACGGAAACAAAAGAGTTTGTAAACTTTTCTATGAAGGATATCCAGATGAGTATGTTGCACTCGAATTTCGGAATTCCAAAGAAATGTATAAAAATAGAATTAAAATTCCTAAACCTTTCCAAATGATTACGATAGAAAATCGTAAAGGGATTATCTATGAACGGATTGATGGAAAAACATTTTTAAATATTATGATGGAAAACGAAACAAATTTAGATGAATATTTAAATATATTTGTAAACTTGCAACTAGACATTCTTGCACATCATACTAAAAATGTTTTATCATATAAAGAATACTTAATTGCTATTTTAAAGAATAAAAAAATAAATAATCAAGTGATTTTCAATACTATAAATTCTTTGCCTGATGATGATTGTCTATTGCATGGAGATTTACATCCAAATAATATATTAATAATGTCAGATGGAACTCCTGTTATTATTGATTTTATGAATGTATGCCGTGGCCCTGCTGTATATGATATAGCAAGAACCTATTTTCTTATTAAGCAGTTTGATGGTTCTTTAGCTGATAAATATTTAAAATGTATAGACGTATCAGAGAATGATATTGCAGAATATCTTAATATTATTGAATTTTATCGACAATATGAAAGTTAAGATTTGACTAACAGCATTCTACTTATCGAGAAAATAACAAAGCTAACCCACAGTCAAGATGAGTGGCGCACAAATGTGTTATCGTAGACAGTCCCACCCGCCTTTGCTAAAGGGTAATCAAGGCGAGAAAGCCCCAAAATGGCTTCCCGCCTATTTCAATTTTGAGAAAAGGAACGCTTCAAAATCAGAAAGAGAGTGGCCAAGCACTTTGAGGGATTGGCCGCTCGTCCACCCATTCAGCGGGACGTCGAGCGGCTGTAAAGGCGAGTGTAAATCCGTTCATTTCAGTCTTGACGGTTGTCCGCTGTCCTCGATACAAACAGCTACTCTGCAAGCTGTTCTTAGGTGAGATTATTCTTTTTTCTGTGTTTCTGCAGCTTTTCGTCAAACTCCATTGTAGTCTCCTAATCCGGTAATTTGGTATGGTGATTTTCTGTATCTGTTGGAATTTGCCTTTACGGCCTGCTGATTTATTATAAGCGGACTCTGGAAGAAAAGCAACTGGCCATCCTGCATTCCTTTTTTCATATCATTCCAGTCATGTAAATTGTCAATCCATGTCTATTTTGTCACATGAATGTAACAACCGAGCCTTATAATCCCCTCTGTATGAATCAAATGCCCGATATACAGCTGTTCATGGCAGGTATCCTGTCAGGAATAGCGTAAGCAGCAGGAAGCAAACCGGCATAAGGTATTTGAATCATCAGCAGCAAGTATTGGACTCTTACGGCAGTCATCGGCTGGATATGCATTCCTGTCCTTCCGATTCCCTGCGCGCAAAAATGAAAAATCAAGAAAAGGAGTATAAAATGAAATATTTACTGTCTAAAAAACTGGGCCTGCTTCTGCCATTAACCCTGGCTTTAACCGGCTGTGCGTCCAACAGCCAGAATCCGGAACCGTCATCTGCGGCCGTCCCGGTGGAAACGGAGGTCTTTGAATCCCAGTATACCGGACTTCCCTTTGATTTTGAGGCAGAGCCGGAAGAATTTACCCTGTCCTTTGAGGTGGAACAGACGCTTATAACGGCAGCTGCTAAGGGGGAACGAAGAACCGTACTGGACTATGTAAAAGTTGGAGATACTGTCAGCTGGCGCTATCCCGATGAGCAGATATCAGTTTCCCTGACTCCCGAAAAGGACTATTTAAGTGTAGAGATTACCTCGGAAAATGAGAACGCCAATTCCTTTACATGGCCCGTTATCTCCGCAGATACCTACTATTTTCCCTTTGGCGAAGGCAAACGGGTACCTGCGGACGATCCGGCCTGGTCCGATTATTTAAATGGCGGGGAATTTCAGGTAATGGAGCAGCTTTCCATGCCGTTCTGGATCTCATCCGCCGGAAGCTACAACCTCCTGTTTATTATGGAAGATCCTTACCGGACACAGATGAATTTTACGTCGGATTCCCCCATCGCGTTCTCTGTTTCCCATCAGTATCCGGCGATCGATGATAACCGGACAAACAGATTTCGAATTTACATCACGGACAAGGATCCTGTCAGCGCAGCCAAGCTGTATCGCAATTACGTAATCGAGCAGGGACAGTTTACCACCCTGGAACAGAAAGCGGAGACAAATCCCAATATCCGTAAGCTGTACGGTGCTCCTTTCATCTATCTTTGGGGAGATTTCGCCATATCAGCGGATGATATCAACTGGCAGGCATTGCGAACGTCCCTTTCCTCTCCGGCCATGGAATATTTTCTGTCATTTGCCGGACGCCTGGAAAATGGTCAGGAATTTACAGCTGTCCTGAAGGAAATACAGGGCCAGGACTACGTGGCAGAATATCAGAAAAATGTAATCTGCAGCTACATCAGCCAGCTTTTGAAGCGGGACGATTTCTGGGAGCCCTCTGTCTTTACTCAGAGTTCTTCAGAGTTAGAGGTTCTCCTGGCAAAAGGATATGATAATTTAAGTGAAACGGAACGGATTCAGGTTCACAAATATGCTGTCGCGGCAAATTTACCGGAAGTATTTGCCGATGCCGGACAGTGGATGGATTCCCAGACGGTAACTCTGCTTCAGGAAATGAAGGAAGGCGGCATCGACCACGCATGGATCGGCTTAAACAGCTGGGAACAGGCGTATGTGAAACCGGAGCTGGTCGAAACTGCGGTCAGCCAGGATTATCTCATCGCCAGCTACGACTCCTACCATTCGATTCACGAGCCGGGCAGGGAGCAGTGGATTACCGCTCAGTTTGATGATCAATCCCTGTATGAAAACGCTGTCATAAGGGATCAGAACGGCAAACCGGAAAGCGGATTTCAGAACGTCGGCCGTAAACTAAATCCCGCCCTGTCGCTTCCTGCCGTCAAAAATCGTATGGAAACCATTATGTCCAACCAACTGCCGTTTAACTCCTGGTTTATCGACTGTGACGCAACCGGAGAGATCTATGATGATTACACGCCTTCTCATATCACCACACAGGAGGAAGATCTTGCTGCCAGGCTGGAACGTATGTCTTACATCAGAGACCAGTACCATCTCGTTATCGGCTCGGAGGGCGGCAATGATTTCGCGGCCTCTGATATCGCATACGCCCATGGGATAGAATTAAAGACATTTGCCTGGATGGATGAGGACATGAAAAAGAATCGGGACAGCGACTATTATATTGGAAAGTATTACAACCCGAACGGCGGAGCCGCAGAGCATTTTTCCAAACGGATTCCGGTAAAAGAACAGTACCATACCATCTTTGTGGACCCGAAATACGACACCCCCCTTTTCAAGCTCGTCTACAATGATTCTGTCATCACCAGCTACCACTGGGACTGGTCGACCTTTAAAATTAAAGGAGCAACCGCGGATCGTATGATACGGGAAATTCTGTACAACGTTCCACCGCTTTATCACCTGGATGCAGTGGAATGGTCAGATTATAAAGATGACATTCTCCGCCATCAAACCGTCTGGTCGGACTTCAGCCAAACGGCTGTCACCAAGGAAATGACCGGTTTCGAATATAAGAGCGAGGATGGCAGCGTGCAGAAAACTGTGTTCGGGGGCAGCGGGGATGCGGCCGCGGTTGCGGTTGCTAATTTCGGTGATTCCTCTTATCAGTATGAGAATATTGAAATCCCGGCACACTCTGTGCTTATTGAGATGAATGGGAGCAGGGAGGTCTATACGCCTTTGCTTACTCCGAATCATTTATAAGAACAGATACTGAAATTTAACGTTAGAGTATAATCGTAGTTTCACTGGTTTTAGGCGGAATTAAAAAAATCTGTTCTCCTCACTATATTACAGGGAACAGATTTTTTAATTCATAAGTTACATTCTATGCAGAAAAAATTTCATTTAACATACATACAATTTTTTATTTTCCACACCAGGGATCCACATCTTTCCCGAATAGATTCAAACTTCTCTATTCAGCATATTTTCTCCAATACAGAGGCGCATATCTCATCCTCTTTCTTACTGGCTCTCTCAAAGTATGTACGATAATACTCCGCGTAAATTAGGTTCACCAAAAAATATTGATTGATTTCCGGAGATATGACCCCATCGGACAATTGCTCTTTATACATATGAACAGGCAGTACCAAATCTGCAAGTGCGGTCAGTGACGATTTTATAAATGAAGTAATACAAATCAAAAATGCTTCGTTCAGCTTTGCCTGTTCCGCAATTTGCAAAATATCCCGCTCCGCCCTTGTACTGGAAAATATCACTGCCACCTCCTCTTTTTTCATTGCAGAAGCTGCCATCATCTGCATATGTGTTGCCTCTACATAGTATGCTTTTACACCAATTCTTTGAAAGGTACCGGCGGCACTTATGGCCGTTATCAAATCAGCTCCTACACCAAAAAAACAGACTCTCCCTGCCTTATGGAAAGCTCGGCTGACAGCGCTGATATAACTTTTATTTAACAGTTCAGAAGTTTGACGCAGCATACCTAAATTGATATTCAGAATATTACGAGACAATGACATAAATGAAGCGTTGAAATCAATCTTATTTTCCCACGCTTCATTCTCCAACTGTTTATCCCGAAGGCTTAACGATAGTCTCACTTTAAACTCCCGAATCCCTTCCAGGTTCATTTTTTGGCAGAAACGGAATACGCTTGTATCACTGACACCACAACATTCAGACAAATCCATAATGGACATAAACAAAACTTTTCGCGGACATTTAAGAACAAAATCAGCTACTTTCTTTTCGGTCTTTGTCAATCGATCATATCTATCGTTTATGATGGCCAAAAAATCTTCCTGCACGTTCCTCCTCCTTACTGCATAACACGCCTGACTCTACTTTACAAATAAACTTTTACATTTATTATTAAATATTAACTTTATCGTCTCTGGTAATGTAGATGTAACTTAGACTATAATAGACGATTTGCTACCGCCTGACTTGTAAGATTTCGATTGTTCTCACACTCTTCGGGTGCCATTCTGATATATTCCTGATACACCATATCAATAACAAATAATTGAGAAACCTTCGCAACAATTGATCCTGACTGCAAAGGACTTTCATTCGATCCGCAAATCAATACCACATCCGCATATTTTGTTGCTGGTGATTTTGCATATCGGGTTACCACAATGACCTTAGCCCCCCGTTGACGAGCCTGACCAAGTATATCAGCCATATCCTTAGTTGATCCCGAGTATGAAAAAAACCATATAGTATCTTTTTCAGTCAATAAAGTCGCTGAAATCACCTGAAGATATGTATCCTGTATCGTCTCAAAATGTCTGGCTACCGCACTGAAACGTACCCATGCTTCCATAGCCGTAATTAAGCTTCCTCCCTGACCAAAACAATACACTCGTTCCGACTGCAGCAAAATATGGGCTGCCATTTCTACACTTGTAGGCCTCAGTAATTCCTGCGTCTGTTCAAGTGCTGCAGAATACATAGCAGCCAGTTTCTGCCCGGTCGTCGGTATATCATCCTCCGTTGTTATACTACTATATATATCAAATTCTTTACCTTCCGCATCACTTGTTCCTTGTACCCGTCCCTGCTCCTTAGCTATAGCAATCTTAAAATCATTATAGCCATTATATCCCAGCATTTTACAAAAGCGAAAAATTGTACTGTCAGCTACACTGCATTGCTCTGCCAGTTCCGTGATAGATGTCAGCTGCAGATCCCTTTTTTGTTCCAGAAAATAATCTGCGATCCTCTTTTCTGATTTTGTCATTTTGCTGTATTTTTCAGCTATGCGATTGGGAACCTCATTATAACTCATTAAGGTATCTCCTTTCTTTTTGGAAATTTTTGTAAACGGCCACAGATTTAGTATAATCTGCGGCCGTCGTTCATGCAAGCAGAACAGGCAAAAGTTATTAATTGTATATAACCGAGTTTGCACGACCCTCATCAATAATTACATTTCCTTTTTCCACATAGCTGTTGAGAGCTTCCTGGGCCGTCTTCTGACCTGTTAATGCAGCCTGAAGTTCGGGGAAAAGTACATTACGCAGTTCATTATATCCAGGAATATTATTGGAAAAATTATAAATATACTTTGCATTTTCTGTATATGCAGGCAAAAATGGAAGTTCTCCTGATACCTGCTTCGTTACCGTTTCACGTACTGGAAGTGTATTTTTAGATGCCAGTACTAATTCCGGATCATGGCAGACATAGTTAATGAAATCCTTAGCTGCTGCTATCTTATTCTCATTTCCTGTATTCATAGCCATAAAGCCAGAAACATATGTAAAGGAATTGGGATTTGGATCGCCAGGTATGTTTGCAAGCCGTGCATCAAATGGTTCTATTGTGCCATTTGCCATATCAGTCTGGAGATTCGTAAATAATGTACTATTGGTAAAGCTTACAGCAATTTGCTTATTCTGAAACATTGCATTACAGTCGTTCGACGTAAGAGACTCTGCTCCCGGTACAGTCAGTCCTTCATTGTAAAGATCCAGAAGATATTGCAAAGCCCTCACTCCCGATTCTTCATTAACAACAAGATGCCCATCATCACCATAGAATTTATTTCCAAACATTCGGAGCCATGTGAGATTCCATGTATCCCCTTGATTATTCATGGCAAACAAGGACATTGGATATACATCCTTTTTTTCTTCTTTCAACTTTTTCAGAATTTCTTTCAATTCATCCGGACTCCATGTGGCAATTTCATATTCTCCCGCAATTTTATCCTCTAATCCAGCCTCTCTAAACATATCTGCATTATACACAAGAGTGCCTGGCATATGTGCAAACGGGAAAATAAACGTTTTATCTTCTACCATACAGTTCTCCCAAATTCCTTCTGCAATATCCTTTTTATCATCTTCATTAACAATATCATCCAACGTAACAATGGATCCTTTATGATAATACGATGACATGGTAAATGCACCTTCGTATACGATATCTGGAAGCGTGTTCGTTGACTCCGCAACATTAAGCTTCTCATCACGGCTGTCTCCCGGAATCACTTCCACTTTAACTGTCACATTAGGATTTACGTTTTCCGTATACCGCTTTCCAGCCTCCACAAAGAAACTGTCATAGTCTGCCCCCGGTTCATCACCACTAAAAACCCCTTTCCAGCTGGGTGTCAACCAGACTGTAAGTTCCATACGTTCCCCCGAAACAGCAGCCTTAGTCGTTTCTTCCGCCTTAGATTCCTCTGCAGCTGACTTTGAAGGCTCTGGTGCCACAGTTGTGGGGGACGTAGCTGATCCACTGCATGCGGCCAGCGACAACACCATTGATGATGCCATCATAATTGATAATGCCTTTTTCATAGAAATATTTCCTCCTTTTATTTATATCTCAGCCCCATAATTGGGCCTGAATATCACTTGTAAATCATTCCTTTACAGCTCCCATGGTAATTCCTTTCGTAAAATAACGCTGGAAAAAAATAAATATCAACAGCATTGGCAGGCTTGCAACAGTGGCCCCCGCCATTTTATACGCATAATTGGGACTGATTTCCTGCATGATACTCGCAGTTCCAACCATTAAGGTCATCATATTCTTACTACGTGCAATAAGCATCTGCCAAAGATAATCATTCCATACATTTACGAAATTCAAAATAAATAAAGCACCTATTCCCGGCTTCACAATCGGTATAACCAATCTGGTAAAGATAGTCAGTTCTCTGGCCCCATCAAGTCTCCCGGATTCCCGAATAGAATCCGGAACTGTATCAAAAAAGCCTTTTAATAAAAATACTCCAAATGTAGTCGCAACATTAGGAAGAATCATCCCCATATAGCTGTCACTCAAATGGAACTTTAAGATGATCTGGAAAAGGGGAACAATAAAAATTTCTTTGGGAATCATCAACGCTCCAATGAATATGGCAAATATAACATTCTTCCATCTAAATTCCAATTTTGATATAGCATACGCCGCCAGTGAGGAGCAGACAACTACCAAAGCAGTCGTCACCACTGATACCAAAATACTATTAAAAGCCCAGCGAAAGGCTGGCTGCCCCACAAAAAGATCAATATAATTTTTGTAGTGAAATGTAGAAGGAAACCATTCCGGCGGCATCTTAAAAATTCCGGCAGATGTTTTAAAAGAACTGGTTACCAGCCAATAAAAAGGAAAAAGATTTAAAATACCCATAAAGCAAACTAAAATATTTAATACAAAATCAAAAGGCTCCATATGCTTTATTTTTTTGTTCATCTCTTTTTTCCTCCGTTTCCGCTCATAGACCTAAACTGTGGAATTGCCATTACAACTGCAAGAATGAACATCAATACTCCGACTGCCGCAGCAATATTCTTCTTATCATAAGAAAAAGCATTCCGGTATAGATAATACATCATTGTCATAGATGAATTGTTAGGTCCACCATCAGTTAACAACTGAATAATAACAAACAGTTTCAGCATGGAGATTACACTTGTGACAGAAAGATATAGCGTCGTTGGCTTTGTAAGGGGAAGTATTATATGTATTGTTCTCTGGAACTTGCTTGCGCCATCCACTTCTGCTGCCTCCAAAATATCACCGGAGATACCTCCCATACTGGCCACGTACATGATAATTGCCTGCCCGACACTGGCCACAATCGTCACAAATGCAATCACCCACAGTACTGTACCAGGATTTCCGAGTGGATTCGTAACATTAGCTCCCGCCTTTTTTAACAGATAATTAATAAGGCCATTGGCTGGATTTAATAAAAATTTCCATACCATACTCATTACAACTGTTGAAACAATAACAGGTAGATAATAGCAACTACGGACCACAGCTATATATTTTGAATTTTTATCAAAAATAGCCACAGATATCAGCATCCCAAACAGCAGCATACACACTGTCACAACAACAACAAGAAACAACGTATTAAACACACTTCTTATAAAAACCGAATCCTGAAATAAAGTAATATAATTATTTAGCCCTACAAAAGTATTCTGTACTGCAGTAGTTTTATAAAGACTGATCCGTACCCCTTCAAATACCGGATAAATTGTGAATACTGCAAAAAACAGAAATTGTGGAAGTATAAAAAGGTATCCTGTATAAGGACTGTTGAGATGTGTTTTTTTCTTTTTCACTGAATAACCTCCGTCTCTTTTTTGTGTATTATTTACATTTGTTTTGATTGTATTATATTCTTTTTAGAACAATATGTCAACAAAATAAAAAAATATTTTATTTATATTTTAAAATAAAAAAAATTATTGACATTTGTTATTTTTATGTTATTCTAAAAACAGGAAACGGTCTATCAGACAAGGAGGATATAAAATGAACTATATTCCATTTGATGTTGTAATTAACCGACGCAGTACAGATTGCAGTAAATGGGATGCCATCCCCTACAATATACAGACGGATGACGTAATTCCAATGTGGGTAGCTGACATGGACTTCGCCTGCCCTCCGGCAGTAACAGACGCCTTAACAAAACGGTTAAACCATCCCATATTTGGTTATATGCAGTTGCCAGAAGCTTATTGGAACAGCATCACCGACTGGCAAAAAAAACGGTATGGTGCAGACATTTCGAAAAATGAGATAATTCCAGTATCCAGTGTACTTGGAGGTGTTGCAATGGCTGTCCAGGGATTAACGGAAAAGGGCGATTCCATCTTAGTTCCTACTCCTGGATATCATGCTTTTTACAATGCAGTAACCTTTAACGAAAGAAGACTGATCATCTGTCCTATGAAAAAGACCGAAGATCATTACGAATTGGATTTTGATCTTATTGAAGAAAAAATATTAGCTGAACAAGTAAAGATGATTCTTTTTTGCTCTCCTCATAATCCTACCGGGCGCGTCTGGACAGTCGGGGAGCTTTCCAGGCTAGTTGAACTCTGTTTTCGTCATCATGTTTTTCTAATTTCAGATGAAATTCATGCTGATATGACACTTTCAAACCCATTTACTACGATCTTTACCGCCAACAGTTACGCAAAAGAAATTGCAATTGCTCTTTATTCTCCCACCAAAACTTTTAATATTGCCGGTTTATGCACAGCTTTTGCTGTCATCAAAAACGATATTCTTCGCAATCGTTTTAATCAGGCAATTCTGGCTTCCGGTTTAAAAGTAAAAAACACACTGGGAATTGAGGCACTGATCGGTGCCTATGAACATGGTGAATTGTGGGTCAATAATCTGCAAAACTATTTACTGGAGAATGCACGTTTTGCGGTCGCCTACATTAATAAACATATCCCTGTGGCACATGCATATCTTCCGGAGGCTACATACTTTTTATGGATTGACTTTTCTATGTCTGGGATGTCACCAGACACCATCATTGAAAAATGTGTGTATGAAGCTCATGTCGCCATAACCAGAGGAACCGACTTTATCAATGGCGGTGACTCCTTCATCCGCTTAAATTACGCATGCCCTCGAAGCCTGCTCATAGAAGCGCTTAATCGCCTGAAAAAAGTATTTATCTGAAAAATCGCCTCATCAGAGGCTTAAACAAATAGGAGGATTTAAAATGAATAATTTAGAAAAGTACCATGGTGTTATCCCTGCTTTTTATGCCTGCTATGATGATGACGGGAATATAAGCCCAAAACGAGTTCGCGCTTTAACCCGCTATCTCATCGATGCTGGTGTAAAAGGTACTTACGTATGTGGTTCATCTGGAGAATGCATTTATCAGAGCAAAGAAGAACGAAAAACAGTGCTGGAAAATGTTGTAGCGGAAGCAAACGGACGTTTGACCATTATTGCGCATGTCGCCTGTAACAATACAGCTGATAGTATGGAGCTTGCTGCACATGCAGAAAGTCTGGGGGTCGATGCGATCGCCTCTATCCCACCCATATATTTCCATCTTCCAGAATATGGAATTGCCCAATACTGGAATGATATCTCAAGTGCCGCTCCTCTCACAGATTTTATTATTTACAATATCCCCCAACTTGCAGGGGTTTCTCTTACACCTTCTTTATTCCGAGAGATGCGCAAAAATCCACGCGTCATAGGGGTTAAAAATTCTTCTATGCCGGTACAGGATATTCAGATGTTTAAGGCAGAAGGTGGAAATAATTGTATTGTTTTTAATGGACCTGATGAACAGTTCATCAGTGGACGCATTATAGGCGCAGAAGGCGCAATCGGCGGGACATATGGAGTCATGCCTCAGCTCTTTTTGAAGGCCGACGAATATTTAAGAAACAACAATTTAGTAATGGCACGAGAGATTCAATATGATATTAATCAGATCATTTATACCATGTGTGCATGTAAAGGAAATATGTATGCGGTTATCAAAGAAATCTTGAAACGAAATGGCCTAAATATAGGGTCAGTCCGCCTTCCGCTCACGCCGCTCACATCAGATGATATACCCAAAGTTGATGAATGCGAACATTTAATTAAAGACGCTACCACAAAATACTGTTAATTATATTTGAAGGAGGTTTATAATCATGGAAAAGCGCTATCCCAGAATGGCATTAGGAGCCGCACTCATTCCGTGGCGTGAAGATTTTACGCTCGACGAACCACTATTTCGTAAAGGGGTCAGAGCTCTCGTTAACGGCGGTTTGAAATACATATATACATTTGGTACCGCAGGAGAAGGATATGGTGTTGACGATGAAATGTTTACTGAAATCACCACTGTTTTTGCAGACGAATTAAAAAACACGGATGTAACGCCCATCACCGGTGTGATCAGTCTATCTCAGGCCGAAATGATCAACCGTTTAAATATTGCCTATGAACTGGGCATCCGCGATTTTCAAATTTCGTTTCCTTCATGGGGTGCTCTGACAGACGAAGAAGTGCTTGTTTTCTTCCACGATGTCTGCGACTGTTTTCCTGACTGTCACTTCATGCATTACAATAACGGAGGCCGTTCCAAGAAACTCCTTAAGGCAAACGATTATATCAAACTAGCTGATGAAATCCCGAATCTGGCAGCCGTGAAATTTATGAATGATTCTCTGGAGGATATCATAAATGTAGTCCGCGCCGATACTCCCATACAGTTTGTATTAAGTGAATACGGATACGGTTTAGGGTGCCTCTATGGAGAATGCAGCATGCTTTTTTCCAGCATTGCCACCCACCTTCCTACCGCCTGGAAACTGTATGAGGCTGGTATTAATAAAGACATTAATACAATCACGGAACTGGAAAAAGAAGTAACGCTCTCACAGGAAATACTATTTAAAACTTGTGGAACCCCGGTTATTAATGCTGCCTATGATAAACTCTATGTGAAATCCTTTATACCAGAATTCCCAATGAGACTCTATCCACCGTACCAGACATTTTCCGATGAGCAAGTCACAAATTATATGAATGAAATGAAGGTTCGGCTACCACAATGGTTTAAACAAGCACTTTGAAAACCTCGCTTGTTTCCTCTTTAATATACACTTCAACATATAGAGGCAGAAGGCCACTTCTCTCGAAGTTGTCCTTCTGCCTCTATTCTTTCTTTTCAATTTACTTGCCTGGTATCTCACTATGGAGCTATTATAGAACCTTTCCCGCAAGCATCAAAGCCAAATCTAACGCACTCGTCTCTGGAACAGCAACAATGATATCCGGCATGGCCTGTCTCACCCTTTTTACCACTTCGTCTCTGATTATCTCATTTTTAACCAGAACACTGCCCCACAGCCACAGATGACGTGTTTCCTTCCCACTGTCAGTGGACACCTGGCTTTGCCTGGTCCAGCCGGCCTTACGGGCGGTGTCTTCAATCAGTTTCCATAGTTTCTCCGCACAATCCTTAAGAATTCCTTCCGCCTGTGAATCCCCCTGTTTGGCGGCCTCATAGGCAATCATGGAAAATCGGGCGATTTCCGGCTTATCAAACAAATGCTCATTCACGAACAAATCAATCTTTTCCAGCGTATCCAGGCCGCTCGTTTCCATAAACCTCCGGGTAAGATACGGACATTTCGTCCTCTCATCCAGATCCTCTGCCGCAAGTCTCATGGTCTGCAGCCCCAGATAAAATGCGCTGCCCTCATCGCTTAAGATATGATTCCAGCCTCCAGTTCTTGATATAATACCCTTCGCATCGATTCCATAGCAGATAGAACCGGTACCGGATACCACCACCATCGACGGTCCCTCCTTCAGATACAGGAAGACCTCACAGTCATTGACTGCCCGGATACAGTCGGACTTAAATCCCATTTCTTCAAAAATATCCCGGCACATCTTCTCATATCCCGGTGAATCAATTCCGCTTGCCGCCACGCAAATACCCATACAGTCCGATGGATTCAGTCCCAGCTCCTTCAGTGCCGGAAGCACCAGTTCCCGGCAGCGGGTCCGGCTCTTATCGTAACCATCCGTATTCATGCTGCAGCCCGGCCCGGTAAATTCCCCAAGAATATTTCCGCCCCCGTCTTTCAGCTTTAATCTTCCGTTTGTCCCGCCTATGTCCATTCCAGCGTAATAGTTCATCAAAATTCCTCCCTATTGTTCACTCAGCATTTCCAGACAGCTGAATGCCTTGATAAATTCTTTTCTTCCGTATCCATCAAATTCTACGGTAATCATTGTGTCATCTTCTTCAACCACTTTACCGTATCCGTATGTTTCATGGCGAACCCGTATTTCGGCAGAGGTAGAAGCAGATTCAGAGACAGACACAGATTTCATGTACGGTGTTTCCGCCTCCGTTTCCTTCAATTCTCCTGCTTCCACCCATTCCTCCATCTCATCTGTTTTCTTCACGTCCTCCCTGTCTGCCATCTTCTCGCCATTTTCCTTCGCCATCTGCACCTGTCTCCGCAGCTCCTGCAAATTGGCTGTTCCCGTCCTCATCTCCGACTCCTGCCCCTTCATCAGTTCTGACGGGATCATCCGGATATAGCGGCTTTCCCCGGCCATCACACCGAAGATGTCGGGATTGGTATACCAGGAAAGCTCCAGATAATTTCTTGCCCGTGTAATTCCGACGAAAAACAGCCTCCTTTCCTCGTCCTCACTGTCCAGCCCTTTCGTTCGCAAAGGAATCAGGCCATAATTCACACCAATGATAAAGACATGGGAAAACTCAAGCCCCTTTGAAGCATGGAGCGTCATCATTTTCACGCGGTTCTCCCCGGCGCCGTCTGTCTCAGGAAGCAGTTCCCGGGAGGTCCCGTACAGTGCCGCTGAATTTAAAAATTCCCGAAGTCCTTCCGGAAGACTGAACCCTTTCACCTTCATAAATGTAAACATACGGTCCAGGAAATGACAGACATTTGCCTTATCCTCTCCATAAGACGACGCATTGGGTTTCAGTGAACAATCCAGGTCAAAATATTCATAAAACCCATTTGTATCCTCTATCTCAGCGCCATTCCAGGCAAACGAAACCATTCTTTCGAAAAGTCCGGGCGCCGCTGCTTTTTCTGATCCGTTCTCTTGAGCTTCCTTCCGCCCACACACCCATGCACAACTTTCCTCAACCAGTTTTTCCGCCTTCTTTGCAGAAATCCCCACACCGTATTCCCGGCTGCTCAGAACGAAAACCGCAGCAGCACGGTCAGCCGGATCCGCCAGGAATCGCAGAAGCCGCAGGAGCCATTCCAGCACAGGAATTTCATGGATCCCCGTTTTAACGGCCACTTCATATGGAATTTCATTCTTTGAGAATACGTCCTCCAGCACCTTAGACTGACTCTGTAAGCGATAGAATATGGCAATTTCGTCAAAAGGAATCCCCTGTTTCTGCAGTTCACAGATCCGGTCAGCCAGATAACACGCCTCCTGAAAGGAGTTGTAGTGATTCTTCACCACAATCTTCTCTCCTCCGCCTCTCGTACCTTCCAGGGCCCCTCCGTTCTGCTGAAAACACCGGGCCGCCTCCAAAATCTCATTGCTGGACCGGTAATTAACCGGCAGTGAAAGTTCTGCCGCCTGATATCGCGTCTTCAACGTATAAAACAGATTAAACGCGCTTCCTCGCCAGCTGTAGATCACCTGATTTGGATCCCCGACCGCAAACAACTTCGCTCCCCCTGTCATAAAACAGTCGATAAACTCCAGCTGTTTCCCATCACAGTCCTGCACTTCATCAACAATCACCCATTGAATATTCCTGCTGCATTCATTCTCTTCGCTAAATCCATTCTCCCCCCTCACTTCCGCCATCAAAAGGCAGGCATTTTTCATCAGATCCGAAAATGTCATCTTATTTCGCCTGATTTTTTCCTCTGTTAGAAGTTCTGCCAGGATTTCCAGATCATCCTGGCCGCCGGCAGCTCCCGCCGCCGATACACGCTCCGCTTCCGACAGCCTCTTTCTCAGCCGGTTTTTGTACTTTATCTTCAGTTTCTTCTCCGCAATCAGCGCATGGGCCAATTCCAGTTCCTCATCCGGCTCCATCACCATGAAGTCCTTCGTATATCCCAGGTTCTCCACTGGAAGCCTTTTTTTCAGAAGCCCCAGAGCCACGCCGTGAAACGTCCCGAAGTTTTCCGTCTCCTCCGGAGTCACTGCCGGGTCCGCACTCACAAGCCGCTCCCGGATTTCAGCCGCCGCCCTGTTTGTAAATGTAAGCACCATTATATTCCGGTAACTCACATGCTTCACCTCATGGAAATACAGAATTTTTGCGGTCAGCACCGTCGTTTTTCCGCTTCCCACATTCGCACTCACAAGACAGGCCGTATTTTCATTGGTGACCGCTTCCCGCTGATAAGGGTTCAGCCGTTCCCATTCTCTTTCCCAGTCCACCTAATTCTCCTTCTTTTTAAGCTTATCAAGTCTCTGTTCGAGCTTTCTTTGCATCTCGCCGTCATCTTCACTGTCGCCGAATCCTTCACTTTCGATTCCAGTGCTTCCCTCACCGCTGTTGCCGGCCTTTTTACCGGCTGTTCCACCCCCCGTATCACAGCCGTTCCTTCTGTTTTCCTCTTTTTTCCGAACCTCCACCTCCAGTTCAAATCCTTTCGGTGCGTCCGTATAATAGGAAATCAGATTATTAAGGGCCTTTCGGTTTGTCTCCTCCATGATCCACTCCCGGTAAAATGGCTGATCCGTAATCAGTGCAAGTCTCCTCCCCTCCGTCCTGACCGCATTCACCGTATTTAAGAAGGACGCAAACGGTTCCCCGTTTTTCAGCAGCATGGCGGTAAATGCCTTCCACTGCGCTTCCAGTTCGTCAAACCGAAATGGCTTCTGTATAAATGTCGATGGGCCGTACGGCGCCATTTTCACATGTTTCGGCACTTCAGACTCCTCCAGCATATTCCTAAGTCCCCACAGAACCATACTTTTATCGAGATGGTAGTCACCGACACAGGCGGCACAGCCGTCCTCGCAGGGACAGCCGCGCACCATGGCGATACCATTTTCTATAATCTCCGGAATCAGTTCGTACGCTTTCTCGGCATATCCAAGACCGCCGGTATACTGATCATAGAGAAAGAGAAATACGGACTCCTCAACGCTTTTTTCTGCATACACAGCGTTAGTGCTGACAGTCGTACCGATGTCCTCCTGCTCCGTCATCGTTACCAGGCGCGCCGCGCTTCGGAGGGCATAGCACAGCCCCTCAAAATGATTGTTTCGGATCATCTGCCCGTTTGGGCTCTCCTGCAGCAGACGGCGGTAGGCTGTTACCACATTACCCGGGAGTTTCAGCCAGACGCTCTCCGTTTCGAATTCTCTGGATAACGAAGGGTTAATCTGTTCATAACCCAGATTCTGATGATTATGAAACTGCAGCTTGCGGTACAGGGAAACCTGCGCGTTGACATTTACATCACCGAACACCGCATCTATTCGTTTCCACGGCTTCTCTTTCCTGCCGTGAATGATCGTGATATCCGTATTCCCCATGGGCGTCGTATAGTAATTTCCATTAAACGGCACGGCACGGGCTGTCCTTGTCTCCAGATCCAGCGTCACCACCTGGTACTGAACGCCGCTGTGTAAATAGACGGCTCCGGGATGAATCTCGCGGAACGCCTGCATCTCGTCCATCTCCGTAATCTCTTTTCCGCTGTCCTTTAAGAGCAGCTTGTACCGGTTGGGGTCAATACCTCGCAGGCTGTAATCTCCGGCCGGGAAGGAACCGCCCGACCACACGAATTTGCCGTTCTGCCCGGTCAGCTCCTTTGCCCGCATCAGGACCGGAATCGTCTCGCCCAGATCCGGAAAGACAGAGGCGTCATCAAGCGTCAGGGGAATCTCTGCCGCAGCCGCCCTGATGTGGGAAAGTTCAATTAAAAGGTTGTTCTTGTCTACGACGGCGCTCTCACTGCTGTTTTCGAACAGCCATCCCGGGTTCGTTCCGATGTACTGATCGAAAGGCTGGCTGTCAAGAATCAGATAATTGGTGCACGCCCGGCCGCTTCTTCCGGCCCGGCCTGTCTGCTGCCAGAAGGAAGCCCTCGTTCCCGGATAACCGGCCAGCACGGTGGCATCAATCTTACCGATATCGATTCCAAGCTCCAGCGCATTGGTCGACACCAGTCCGCACAGCGCCCCCGTCACCATCTTGTGCTCAATCTCCTTACGCTCCGCAGGCGTGTAACCGCCCCGGTAACCGGATATTTTATCTGCCTGGGACGCACTGGCCGGACATTCCGCTTCGAGACGGTCCCTCGCCTCCTTTAGAATTACCTCCACATTTCTTCGGGAGCGGGCAAATGCAATAAAATTCTTTCTCTGTTCCACCAGTTCCGGGATCAGCTCCGCCGCCACCGCCGTGGCCTGCACCTGTCCGTAGTACTTTTTATCGTGCCCCAGAATCTTCGGAGGCTTTATCAGAAGGTAGGTCCGCTCTGCCGCAGGAGAGCCATCCCGCTCGATCCGCACGAATTTTTTTCCGCAGATCTCTTCCGCCAGTTCGACGGGATTGGCAATGGTGGCCGAACTGCACAGAAAGACCGGTGATGAACCGTAATAGCGGCACACCCGGTGAAGCCGGCGGAATACATTGGCCAGATGGGATCCAAATACGCCTCTATAGGTGTGAAGCTCATCGATGACGACAAACTTCAGATTCGCAAAAATAAAATCGAATCCGAATTTACTGTGATTCGGCAAAAGTGCCCCATTCACCATCTCCGGGTTGGTCAGAATAATATTTGCTTCTTTCCGGATCCGGCTCCTCTCGCCCGCAGGCGTATCGCCGTCGTAAACTCCCGCAGAAATCCGGTTTTTTCCGAAATATTCAATGTATGGCAGGATCGCGCGGTACTGGTCGCTTGCCAGTGCCTTCGTCGGATAGATGAAGACCGCCCGCGCCAGCGGATTCCTTAAAATCTCCTCGATGACAGGAAGCAGAAAGCCCAGCGTCTTTCCGCTGGCCGTAGATGTGGTAATCACCACGTTCTCCCTTTTCAACGACCTTAAAAACATCTCCGCCTGATGGATATAAAGCCCTCTCACCCCGTTTTTCTGCAGATATTCCCGCAGTTCCTCCGGAAGCTCCGCCGGGAAGCCGGCATAACGGGCACTCCGCTCCGGCATGGTTCTTCTGTAAATAATCAGATCATTGATATCCATAATTCTCTTCCTCCTGCATTACCTAGAAACCATTATAACGCAAGAACGGATGTTTGGCATCCTTTTTCTTATCGGATGCTTCTTTATAACACGCTGTTGACACATCACGCCCAGAATGCTATGATGGGCGTAGCCACTTCAATATGTCCAGTCTATGTTACAGGGAGGTGAAACAATGGACGGCAACCCTCGAAGTCGTAAAAACGTCTTCAAAATCTCATATTATAACATAAACCGCGCAGGTACCATGAGATGCGACCGGCCGTCTATTGTGCTTTTATAAGAATGGATGGATCTGTCGTTTCTTTTGTGCCGCCTTTCGGGGTGGTTTTTTTGTGTAACAGGAAAGGTGCTCCCGCTCATAAAAAAGCTTTCCAGGCAGGGTACGCACTCCATGTTAAGGAAATGTGGCCGCTCTGGCTGCCGCGCTCCTGAGCGGAAATCCGGCCGGATTCTATGTTGTTTTATGGGAACTCTATTATGGAAAGGAGTATACCCTATGAAACTCAATCAGAACATTTTCAGAATCCAAAAAAGAAACTCTCAGATTCAGCAGAAACAAAATGAAAGCGAAAAACTTCTTCGTAACTTTGCATTTCTTGATTTAAATGACTTATATGACCATTTTTCCGTCTCCGGCTCCGGGCTGACCGCAAAGCAGGCGGAGCAGCTTCAGGAGGAATATGGAAAAAATATCATTACGACCGGTCAGAGTAATACCACACTTCACCGTCTGGTAAATGCGGTTGTCAATCCCTTCAATATTGTGCTGCTTATCATCGCTGTAATAACGCTGTTTACAGATGTCATTTATTCCCAGCAGCCGGATTACGTTACCGTGTGCATCATCCTGTTTTTGGTAATCATCTCCAGCCTGGTCGCATTTATCCAGGGTGAACGCTCCAACTCGGCGGCAGAAAAGCTTTCGAAGATGATTTCCAACAAGGCCGACGTTCTGCGCGATGGAGTTCAGACAGAAATTCCCATTGAGGACGTCGTTCCCGGAGATATGGTACGGCTTTCCGCCGGCGATATGATTCCTGCCGATATCCGCTTTATTTTCACGAAAGACGCCTTTGTCGCTCAGGGCTCCCTTACCGGGGAATCGAATCCGGTAGAAAAGTATGCGGATATCCGCTCAGACAGGGAAGACGCGCTGACCGACCTTCAGAATATCGGCTTTATGGGCACCAACATGGTAAGCGGCAGTGCAGTCGGCATCGTCCTTGCCACAAACAATGAAACGTATTTTGGCTCCATGGCGAAGTCCCTTTCCGGAGACCGGGCAAAAAACAGTTTTGAACGGGGTGTCGATTCCGTCAGCAGCCTTTTGATCCGGCTCATGCTTGTCATGGTGCCCGTCGTACTGCTGATTAACGGCTTTACAAAGGGGGATTGGGGCGATGCGCTTCTGTTTTCCATCACGATCGCCGTGGGCCTGACACCGGAGATGCTGCCGGTCATCATGACTTCCACACTGGCGAAAGGGGCTGTTCTCATGTCAAAGCATCAGGTTATCGTCAAAACCCTGGGAGCCATACAGACCTTTGGCGAGATGGATGTACTCTGCACCGATAAAACCGGCACCTTAACGGAAGACAAAATTATTCTGGAAAAATATATGAACGCAGTAGGTGAGGACGATAACCGTACACTGCGTCATGCATTTCTCAACAGCTATTTCCAGACGGGCCTTAAAAATCTGCTTGACTTAGCCATCATAAACCGTGCTCATGAAAACGGGATTGAGGCAGTCCTGGACAGCTACACCCGGTTGGATGAGATCCCCTTTGACTTCTCCCGCCGCAGAATGAGTGTGCTCCTGGAAGACCAGAACGGCAAACAGCAGCTGGTAACCAAGGGAGCCGTGGAGGAAATGCTGGCAATCTGTTCCTACACCGAATGGAACGGGCAGATCCTGGAGCTGGATGAAACTCTTTTGCAGAAGGTTCAGGCTGTCTGCGAACAGCACAACAGGGACGGTCTCCGGATGATTGCGGTGGCACAGAAAAACGATGTGGCCGGTGTGGAATTGAGCGTAGACGATGAGCGGGACCTGGTACTGATCGGTTTTGTAGGGTTTCTGGACCCGCCCAAGGAAAGTGCAAAGGCGGCAGTCACAGCCCTGGATAACCACGGCGTACGGACGGTTGTTCTGACAGGCGACAGCGAAGGCGTCGCTGTCAAAGTATGCAGTAAGGTGGGTGTGGAGACTTCCCGCTATCTCACGGGAAAAGAAGTGGAGGCCATGGATGACGCTGCACTGTCAGAATCTGTGGAACACTGCAGTATCTTTGCGAAGCTGTCTCCTTCCCAAAAAGAGCGGGTAGTGAAAGCGCTTCAGGCCAACGGGCACACAGTTGGATATATGGGAGACGGAATTAATGATGCGCCGCCGCTTCACCAGGCGGACGTAGGCATTTCCGTAGACACCGCTGTAGATATAGCGAAGGAAACCGCGGATATCATTTTGTTGAAAAAAGACCTGATGGTATTGGAAAAAGGCGTGGTGGCCGGGCGCAGGACCTTTGGGAATATCGTCAAATATATTAAAATGGCGGCTTCCGGCAATTTTGGAAATATGATATCGGTGATTGCCGCTTCCATATTCCTCCCCTTCCTTCCCATGCTGCCAGTTCAGATTTTGACCCAAAATCTGCTTTGTGATTTTTCGCAGATGGGGATTCCCTTTGACAATGTAGATCCGGAATACTTACAAAAGCCGCGAAAGTGGGAAACCCGGTCCATCAAATCCTTCATGGCCTTTATGGGGCCGCTGAGCTCCGTCTTTGACATCCTCTGTTTTGCAGTCATGTGGTGGATTATCAAGGCAAATACGCCGGAACTGGCTCCGCTTTTTCAATGCGGCTGGTTCGTATTCGGAACCGTATCCCAGGTTCTGGTCATTCACATGATACGCAGCGGGAAAATCCCATTTATACAGAGCTTGGCCGCAAAGCCGCTGCTCTTATCAACCGCGGTCGTTGCCCTGTCAGCCATTCTGGTGAGTTTCTCCGCAATGGCCTCCGGCCTGGATATGGCTCCCCTGCCTCTTGGATTTCTGCCATGGCTGGTACTTCTTCTTGCGGGATACTGCCTGTCAACGCAGTTTTTTAAGGGGATTTATATTCGAAGGTTTGGGGAATGGCTGTGAGATGGCCCTCCCGCCACGAAAGGATATCCAAATGAATCAAATTTACGAAATTCTGGATCTAATCAAAATAAGGCCTGCAATGTATATCAGGCATCACTGCATTACCTCCCTGTACAGCTTCCAAAATGGGTATTCCATGGCTCTTAAGAGGTTGTCCATCGAGGATCATACCGACACCTTGCTGTTTCCGTTTTGGTTTTTCATGAGTATGCTGCACGCCAATGCGGCTATTATGAATCAACCTTCAGCTGGAAAAATAAGATATTGGACCATACCAACCTCGATAAGAGCCAGGGGCTGGATTCGTTTTTTAAAAAGAGTTCATATATCCCGATCCGGTAAAAGTCCATCTTGCAGAATTGGCGCCAGGGTATTTACTGCTGATAGAAACTAAGGAGAAATACTTCCTGATCAACTCTCTCCTAACAAACAGGCGCCTTTGGTCTATGCGGAACAGTGTTTTGGCTCTATTACAAATTGGTAATGCGAAGGAATTGATAATCTGGTATTTGATAAAGAATTCGTATTTTAGACCGTTCATTTATAAAAAGAGACCAATACTGCATCATCCTGATATCATGAAAAAGCTGTAATCCAGCCAATTTCCCTAAACCAGGAATTTTGGCTGGATTACAGCTTTTTCTCTATTTGCATTCAGATTCCATTAATCTTCTGTTCACTCCAGCAATTCACGAATCCTGGCAGCAATACGATCTGCTGTCAAGCCATACATCTCAAATAAATCAGCGCTGGAGCCTGAACGTCCAAACTCGTCTCTCATTCCCATCTTTAGAACTTTACATGGACAGTGTTCTGTGACGTATTCGCTGACCGCTCCGCCAAGGCCGCCAATCGTATTATGATCCTCTATAGTAATAATGCATGCTGTATCTGACACCGCAGCCTCTATCGCTTTCCCGTCAATTGGTTTGATGGAATACATATCAACAACCCTTACCCTGATCCCCTCTTTTATCAGCTGATCTGCTGCACGAACTGCAAAATCCACCATGCGGCCACAGGCCATAACAGTCAAACGGTCCCCATCCCGAAGTACTCTGCTTCCTCCCAGTGTAAATTCCATATCCTCCGGGTAATATTCCTGATTGACTTCCCGTCCGAATCTCATATAAAATGGCCCGTCTGTCTCCGCCATCAAATGCGTAAGTTTTGCAGTCATATTCGGTGTGGACGGAGCCAGAACTCTAAGCCCTGGTATAGCGCGCATAATAGCCATATCTTCTATGGCCTGATGTGTCGCACCGTCAAAACCAGTTTCCAGCCCTGCATGAGTTCCCACTATTTTTACGCTATAACCATTATAACAAATCATATTTCTCACCTGATCAAGCGCCCTCATACTTGTAAATACTGCAAAGGAAGCCACAAACGGAATCATACCGCAGCTCGCTAATCCGGCAGCTATGGATACCATATTTTGCTCTGCAATCCCACATTCAAAAAAACGATCCGGAAAATCCCTAATGAACTCACCATAATTTAGTACATTTATGCAGTCAGAATCTACAACCGTAATCCGTTCATCCTCCATTGCCAGCTTGTGTACCATATTCCCATAAGCAACTCTGTTAGCTATCATATCTTCACCTCCTTAAGTGCGTAAGTGATCGAAATTACTTTCTCCCTTTCCCAGTTCAGTCAATGCAGCATCATACTGTTCTTCTGTCGGTACAGCCCCGTGCCACTCCGCTTTTCCTTCCATAAAAGAAACTCCTTTTCCCTTAACCGTATTGGCAATAATCATAACTGGTTTATCCTGTTTGCTCTTCTCTTCATGGCTCTCTTGTGTAACATGATCCAGTATTTCAATAATTTCGGAAATCGAATGACCGTTTATCTTGTAGGTTTTCCATCCAAACGAGTCGAACTTATCTTTTATATCCCCCAGGGGCATAATCTCTTCATTGGTACCGCTCATCTGCACCTCATTATGGTCCAGAATCGCAATCAAACGATTTAATCGGTACTTGGAAGCAGTCATAGCAGCTTCCCATATCTGTCCTTCTTCAATTTCACCATCTCCCAGCATACAGTACACAAAAAAATCCTTTTTCATCGTCCTTGCTGCAAGAGCCATACCTGCAGCAGCCGACAGCCCCTGCCCCAAAGGCCCCGATGACATATCAATTCCCGGCGTCTTAGGATTGGGTGCTCCCTGCAGATGGCTATCTGCCTGACGCAGATGACTCATATCTTCCACGGGAAAAAATCCTCTTTTTGCCAATGCGGCGTACAAGATTGGTGCCGAGTGCCCCTTACTCAGTACAAAACGATCCCGATCCTCCCACCCAGGCCGTTCTGGATCTAACCGCATTTTATAAAAATAGAGAACTGTTATTATTTCGGCAGCAGACAGACAGCCTCCAATATGACCGGATTTCGCCCTGTATACGGATTCAATTGTTTCTATTCTGAGCTGATTTGCAATTGTTTTTAATTTCATCATATCATACATCGCTGTTACTCCTTTCCATCAGCAATTGCTCTAAAGCCAGTGCACTTACCTTTGCAGCAAACTCCGGATAATCCCGTTTTTCATTTACCTCTGCGGTAATCCAGCCATTATATCCAGTCTCGTGCAATGCCTGCATCACTTTCACAAAATCAATATCTCCACTAAGCAAATTTACAAAACCCTGAACCGAGGAACAGCCTTTTCTAAAATCTTTTACATGAACCCGTTTCATGCGGGACCCCAGAATCCGGATCCATTGCTCCGGATACCCGGAGGGCAGTACATTGCCAATATCAAAATACGCCTGTACATAGTTGGAACCGATCTCATCAATAAACTGCCGCATTTCTAACGGTGACATTAAAAAATGGTTCCAGATATTTTCAATTCCCACCGTCACTCCCACCCTTTCAGCGATGGGAGCAATCTCCTCAAATGCCTGAAGTGAACGTTCATATGCTGTTTTATAATCAATAATTTCCAGTCCCGGATGATAGTCCTCTTCTCCATGAATCCGGAAGGAGGGGTGAATTTCGTCAGAAATAAAGTCTGCTGTTACGAAGCCCGGCAGAGCTAATGCCACCTCCGAGTGAAGTTCAGCTGCTATATAAAGCTGTTTTCGCAGCATCTCTCCGGCTTTTTTTCGTATCTGAGCATCATTGCTGGTAAAAGAACATTTCCAGTTTAAACTGCTGCTTACTGAAATAATTTCTATCCCGGTCTCCTTCGCCGTCCGCCGGATCGTCATCAGTTCTTCTTTCCTGCAGTCCGGCTGCAGTTCCCCTTTTTCAACAATTACAAGTTCTATTCCCTCAAATCCCAATCTCTTAGCAAATTCCATCTTCTCCCTTAAATTCATCGTATGTGGGAGCCCCCAGTAATGGATACCTTTTTTCATATGCCCCTCCCTGTCAGCCATTGATACGCTTACTCACGAATCACTGCAGCAATCAATAGAATAACGATTTATTGAAAACTCCGGTGTTATTGCCTTTGCGGTGGCTGCTGCCAACAAGCCAAGATTCTTAATATCGCTTAAGGAACACGTCTCCACAGGCGAGTGAGTATATCTGGCAGGATAACCGAGATCCAGACACGCCACTCCCTCATTTTCCATCTGTACGTAGGCTGATTCCGTTATAATTCCAAGAGATGCAAACCGCTGATGAGGGATTTTTTCCCTCAAAGCGCACTCCTCTGCAAGTCTGGCCAGACCTTCATGGGGGATCATCCCATTTAAAGTCCCTCTCCCATGGAAATTATAAAAATTAATGGTCGGCCCTTTGTCAAGCGCATTCTGATATTTCGTTTTCAAATCTGGAGTATCTCCCGCAAGTACCACATCCAGCCCCAATGCCACATCCGGTTTTAACCTTCTGACCGCAAATGCAGCGCCGCGAATATTAAACTCCTCCCAAACCGTACCAACAAAATGTACAGTTGAAGCTGGCCTGTCTTCCCATAACCTCTCGGCAGCAAGAACCAATGCAGTCAGCCCGCCCCGGTCATCTAAAGCAGTACCACTTACTTTATCTCCTGCAAGAGGTTGAAAAGACGGTTCATAAATAGCAGGACAGCCAACATCCACGCCCAGCTCCCTTACCTCCTGCTCTGTTGCAGCTCCGACATCTACATAAAGATTCGTCACCATATCGACCTTGTATTTTTCTTCTGCCGAAGCCGCATGATGTGCTTTGTTTCCAATCAAACCAGGTATGAAATCACCACGTACCGTGCGTATCCATAAACGCAGTGCAGGCAGCACCTTTTCCGGTATCCCCCCTAATCTGTCCAACTGGATATAGCCATCCGGTTCGATCCTTCTTACAATAAATCCCAGTTGATCTAAATGGGCGTACATCATCACCGAAGGTGATTCAGGATCTGTTCCATCCAGCGTTGCCATCACATTGCCCATGCGGTCTAACATAATACGGTCAACAAACGGGCGTATTTTACTGGAAAATACCTCTGCAGCTCGTTTTTCGTAACCGGATGGAGCCGGTGCCAGGCAAAGTTCTTTTAATACCTCTTCTGCATTCATTCTATTCCTCCTTCAGTTCCTTTAACATTTCTAACGGATCAGGGCTCTGAAATACCAGACGGCCTAAGACTGCTCCATGAACCCCTGCTTCTTCAAGCTCCCGAAGCGTTTCCCTGGTCACGCCTCCATCTGCATACAATTCTACTCCTGCCGGAATATTTCCTGCTAAGCGGATTAAGCGTTCCACTGCTGGTCCATATACTTTTTCTTCTAAATAATCAGGCTCCGATGTCATGAGGAGCAGCTGATCCATATTACCCAGAAAAGGCTTTACTGCTTCTACCGGTGTTTTTATATTGACAGCCAGCCCCGGCTCCAATCCAAGTGCCCGGCAGTGATTGAGAAAATGAAGTGGATAGTCAAGTGCTTCCAAATGGGCTATCACAGAATCCACTCCGCAGGCGGCGAGACCGTCTAAATACGTTTCTGGATGAGTAACCATTAAATGTACCTGAATATACCTTTTCCCCGCTTTTTTACATATCGCCCTGACCGCCTTCATTCCAAACGTAATATTGGGAACGAAGTTTCCGTCCTCGATATCTATATGCAGATAAGGCCATGCCTCCAGTTTTTTTAAGACCTCTCCCACTGCCAAGGGATCGGCTGATGCAATCGATGGCATCAGTTTCATTACTTTATCCTCCCATATATGCCTTTCCCGCTTACCACCATCTGATCTGCTCAGTCACATATTTTCTTAACTCAACAAATTGTGGATCAGTAAAGTCTCTCGGCCTCGCTAAGTCAACGACCAGTTCTTCTTTAATCGCAGCCGGTTTATTGGTCAGGATAATTATCCTGTCTGCAAGATAGACCGCTTCTTCAATATTATGAGTGATAAAAAGAACTGTACTTTCAAATTTTTTCCACAGCCTTATCACTTCATCTTCCAGGTAATAGCGCATCTTAATATCCATCTGTCCATAAGGCTCGTCCATCAAGAGCAGATCCGGATACAGGGCAAAACTTCGCCCGATTACGATTCGCTGTTCACTACTGGTAGATAATTGATGAGGATATTGTTTCCGGAACCTGGTAAGCCCTACCAATGAAAGAATTTCTTCTGTTCTTCGATAGATTTCCTCTTTAGGGAGCTTTTTTAATTTCATTCCAAACATGATGTTCTCTTCCACGGTAAGCCAGGGAATGGCGGAAGGCTCCTGAAATGCAAAAGAAATATTATGTATCTTTGGATCCGCCGTTTTCCCGTCAATTAAAATTTCTCCCGATGTCGGTTGGATAAGCTGCGTAAGTAAATTTAAAAATGTTGTCTTTCCGCAGCCTGTAGGCCCAACCACGCAGATAAATTCTCCTTTCTTCACTTTAAATGAAATATGATCCAAAACCTTTAAATCTCCGAAGTTTTTGGTAAGCTCTTTCACTTCAATTTTATAATTTTCCGTCATATACTGCACCTTTTTCTATATCGACAAATCCGTGTTTTCTGAAATCTCACGGCGCATCTGCAAAAACCTACAGTCCATCATGTCTCTGGGGCGCGGCAAATCAACTTGATACACCTGCTTCACTCTTGCCGGACACTCCGTAAGAAGGATAATACGGTCTCCCAGCATCAATGCCTCCTCAATATTATTTGTGACAAATAAAATAGTTCTCTTCTCCTTCTCCCAGATTCGCGCAATTTCTTCTTCCATATTATATCGGGTCTGTGCATCCAACTGTCCAAATGGTTCATCTAAAAGCAATATCTGCGGGTCATTTGCATAAGCTCTCGCGATTCCGACTCTCTGCTTCATACCACCGGACAGTTGCTTTGGCAGATGCTCTTCAAAGCCATGCAGGCCCACCAGATCAATGTAATGCTGAGCCTTTTCCCGTCGTTCACGCTTCGGTATTCCACGCATTTTAGGTCCCAGTTCTACATTTTCCATAACGGTTTTCCACGGAAGTGTCCCAATCTTTTGAAACACCATTCCCATATCCGGATTTGGTCCCACCACCTTCTTACCGTCTAAATAAATATTTCCGTAATCGGGCTGCATCAGACCGGCAATCATGTTTAAAATGACAGTCTTCCCGCAGTGGCCCGGTCCCAGCAGGATCAGGAACTCATTATCCTGTACCGTAAGCGACAGTTCCCTCACCACCTCATGGTTCTTTCCGTTTTCCATGGAAAAACATTTGCTTATATTCTGTATATCTAATCTGATTTTATATTCTCGCTCCATGGACATATCCGCCTTTCAAGAAGATCCGTGAAAATAGAAATTACAGTTCCAACAATGGCGATAACAATCATGCCGACCATAATAAGCGGAACATCAAAGGCATCCTGTCCTCTGGTAATCAAAAATCCCAGTCCTGCCTTAGCTCCTATCATCTCAGCCGCAAGAACGACCATTAGTCCGCCACTTGTAGCAGTTCTAAAGCCTGCAAATATCGACTGCATAGCTGATGGCAACGCAATTTCAGTAAGCAGTTTTCTATCATTGGCATGGAACATTCTTCCTACATCCAGGTATAATGGCTCCACTAAACGAATCCCGGTCGCGGTATTGACTACCACCGGTGTAAAGGTCCCAATAAATACAATGATAACTTTGGGAAACTCCCCAATACCAAACCACATAACAATCAGGGGAAGCCATGCGATCGGAGGAATAGGACGAATAAATTCAAACAGAGTACCGAAAATAGCGTTAAAAGTTTTATTCCACCCGATTAATATACCGAATGGAATCCCTATCCCCAGAGAAAATAATAATGCTAAAAAAATACGTTTTAAACTCGCTAAAATATGCCCAAAGATCATATATCCATTAATTGGCTTTTCGAACGTTTTAACAAATCGTTTCATTACCAGATCCGGCCCTGGTACAAGATCCGAATTACCTCTGGAAATCTGAACCCATAAGAGGAATAACAATACCAATGACAATGCAGGCGCTATCGTATATAAAATATGTTCGAACCCCTTTTTCCAGTTTGTAACTTTTTTCATCAGACAGTCCTCCATTTCACAAAAATATGCTCCAGCTTTGTGAATATCCATGAGAACGCAAAACCCAGAATTCCAATTGTAACCATTCCTAATACAATGATATCGACTCGCCCAAACTGCCGCCCCATATTAATCATATAACCAAGTCCGGCATTAGCAGCCAGCAGCTCTGCCGCTACCAATGTGCTCCATGCAGAGTTAAGTGCTATTCGTATTCCTGCAAAAGTCATGGGCAGAGAAGAGGGGATTCCTATTTTCAGAAATATCGTAAAGTCTGATGCCCCATACGTTTTCGCTACATTAATCAAAGTCTGATTCGTACTTTTGATTCCTGCTGTGGCATTAATGACACAAGGGACAAAGGAGGCAAAAAATATAATCATTGCTTTAGCCTCAAGGCCAATCCCAACCCACAGAATGGTCAGGGGAATCCACGCAATTGGAGGAATTGGGCGCATGATCTCAAATATAGGGCGAACAAAACGGCTGACTGTCTTATACCAGCCCATAAGCCAGCCCAGGGGAACCCCAATCACAATTGCAAGAAGCAGACCACTGCATGCAACCTTTAAGCTGACCAGTATATTCGTCTGCAGCAGGGATCCATCCGGGCTTTTATTATTCAGCTTATCAAACAAAGCCGCAAATACCTTTGTCGGCGCAGGCAAAATTTTATCTGATAGTATCCCGGCAGTAACACAGCCCTGCCAGATGAGTAAAAAAGTCAGAACGCTGAGTACGGAAATTACCGCATACCGGTCTAAGATTTTTTTCATAATCAGCCACCTTTACTCCTTCATTGCCGCAATTTCATTGATGATATCTGCTTTAAAATAGCCGCCCAACAATTTGGTATCATCACCTTTCTGATAGCTTCCGTTCCTGATATAGAATAACAGTGGGTCGTTATGCATCGCTTCTATTAACAACATCGCTCCATCTTCCGTTTTTTCATTAAAAAGTTTTACGTTATCTGACAGGCTGTAATGGCGATTGTTTTCAAGAACTGTCCGGTTCTCTTCCAATGTACCTGTTGCTCCTGCTTCCTCATTAATTTCCGTAAACATTTCAACCGCCTTGTCAAAATGTTCCTCACTGCTGTAAATCCAATTAACAGTGGCAAAATAAAGTTCCATCCATTTTTTGATCGCTTTATATTTGGCCGGATCTTCATAACTTCTGGGATTCGCACACATAACCGTAGGCAGTTCAATTCCCAGATCATTTGCGCTCATAACCACAGTGTAGTTTTTCTTCATTTCATCCGCATATGTAAAACTGCCCCAAAGCGCTCCAATCTCCCCCTTATTTGCCCGAAGCGCCGTATTGATACCAGGAACATCCATATGAGTCATTGCTACGTCAGTATCAGACAAGCCGAATTTACTCAGACCTGTAGATAAAACATAATGAAGTGTAGACCCTGTAGGAATCAAAATTTCTTTTCCTTTCCATGTATCTGCCGTACCATAAATGGCCGGGTAATCTTTTAATGTATTACCTGCTGAAACAACATCTGAATCATTTTTTGCAAAAATGCGCAGGGAATCGTAATCTCTTGCCGCAGCTCCGATCACAACCATGTCCTGGCTGATAACGCCTGTCAGAACCCCTCCTAACCCAATCGTTCCGCAGTCCCAGGAATCAGAAGCCATCGCCTCCACCATGACGGGTCCATTTCCAAATGTCTCTATATTGGCTTTTATTCCTGTCTTTTCATAACCGCCCATTTTATCAATCAAATAGATAATCATTCCATGATGGGAACCAGTCAAATATCCAAAATTCAGCTCAGTCTCTGTTTCTAAGGGCTCAATTCCATCATAAATTCCTGCCTCTTCTCTTCCCGTTTCTTCTTTCCCGCTATTTCCCGCAACACCATTATTATCTGTCTTTTCTGCACTTTGACTACATGCAGCAAGAGTTCCCAGCACTAATAACAGACTTAATAAAAGACAAAACCATTTCTGTAACCTTCTCCTCATAAGATACCCCTTTCCCTTCTTATCGAAATTCCTTCACAAGATCCATAAATGCCTTCACTCGGTTATAATCAACTCCATTTTCAAATTTTCCTTCTTTTTTAAATGTTGTTCCTACAATGGCGCCATCTGCCACAGATAACTGAGTTGTAATATTCTCAATTCTGCACCCCGTATTGGCCAGCACCACAGTATCCGGCACAGCCGATTTCACTTCACTCAAAATCTGGGTATCTGTGCTTTCCCCTGCAGTCAGTCCGGAAACACATAAAGCATCCGGTCTGCAGTTAAATACGGTTGTCTTTGCCACCTCTCTGATATTGCGCTGTTCTACGTAAACAGCCGCTTCCGGAACTATATTAAACAGTAATTTAACATTCTGTGCGCCAACCGCATGCTGGTGGCGCACCGTCTCACCGCAGTTCGTATTCCATAATCCAAAATCACTGGCATAGACACCTGTAAAAATCTCTCTCACAAAACAAGCCCCGGTAGCAACTGCCAGATCCAGAGATGCCTTGGCATCCCATAAAACATTTACCCCAAAAGGAACTGTAATTTCTGATCTTATCTCCCCGATCACGCGTCCCATTGCAGCAAGTGTCTCTTTCTTTACATCAGTAAGGTAAGGAAGGCTGAATTCGTTAGAAAACATGACTGCATCCACCCCTCCATCCTGAAGCGCATGAAGGTCTTCACGAGCCTTCTCTATCACCCACTCCATTCCCTTTTCCTGGTCATAGCCACTGTCACCCGGCAGCGCCTGAAGATGACACATTGCAATGATAGGTTTTTCAGTTTTGAATACTTCTTTTAGCCAATTCATCATAAACCCCTTTCTTTTTCAGGCATACACATTATGCCAAATATACATTCTTTACTTTTTCCTTCATTCTGTGCAGGCTGTTTTCATCGATAGCCTTATCAATAATCACCCCATCAAGATCCGTGAGATCACAAACTTTAATTAATGCCACTCTTCCCATCTTACTGTGATCACCAATCAATATCACCTGTTTTCCTGCCTGAACCAGCAGTCTCTTAATACTGGCCTCCATCACATTTGTATTGGAAATCCCAAAATCTACATCAATAGCATCTGCTCCCAGGAAAGCCTTGTCTACACGAATATTACGGACGTAATCTTCCACCATGCTGCCCAAAAGCACATTATTATACCCCTGGCGACGGATTCCTCCCGTTACAATCATAGTTGAGGTTGGATGGAGGGTTAAATTTCCTCCAATAAACAAGTCATAAGTAATGACTGTCAAATTGGGAACATCGGATAATTCACTTGCCAGGTAATAGGTTGTCGTTCCTGAATCCAACAGAATTGTATCGCCCTCGTGCACAAAGGACGCCGCCAATTTAGCAATTTGCTTTTTTTCATGCAGCATAATCGTCATCTTCTCATTATGCTGCCATTCAAACGAAGAAGTGTTATCATTCTTTCTGACTGCTCCCCCATGAGTCCTGACTAAAAGCCCCTGCGTGTCTAAGTCATCCAGATCCCGGCGCACCGTCGCATCGGATACGTCGAGATAGTCTGCCAGTTCCTTAATTTGAACGCTGCCATGTTCCTTCATGTATTCCATTATTTTTTGCAGCCGGCCGGCTGGAATAATAGAAGTTTTTTGTTCCATGTTCCTTTCCTTTCCTGGTCTTTTTCTCTTTTGTATTTTTGATTTTTTTTGAAATATTTTGTAACTTTCTGACATATTTCGCATTTTTATTATCACATATGTGTCGAATAATGTCAATATTTTTTACAAAATTGACATTTTAACATTTTAGTTTGCAAATTTTATCAAAAAAAGGTCTTGGTTACAGACAATATAGTCTACACCCAAGACCTCATTACTATTTACATGCCAATTCTTTTATGCCGTATACTTCACAAACTGAATCCCTTCCACATTCTCCAGAAACCGGAGCACCGCCTCCCGGCTCTTGTGCTCCGTATTCTTCAGGCTGATCACCGCCTTCTGAAAGCCTTTTCTCTTCTTCTCGATCCGGACCTCGCCGATCACCAGGCCCACAGAGGAAAATTCCTGAACCAGATCCGTCATTTTGACCGCGTCGTCCAGTTCCACATAGACACTGAGCCAGACGTCATCAAAAATCAGATGATACTCCAGCTTCTTCAAATGCGTCATGATAAGCGACACGGCCAGGGTTGCAATGATCCCGGCCTCATAGAATCCAATCCCGATACTCAGCCCGATACACGCAGCCGTCCACAGTCCTGCTGCCGTGGTCAGCCCCTTTATCTTTGTCTTGCCCGAGATAATGATGCTCCCTGCGCCCAGAAAACCGATGCCGCTGACCACCTGCGCCCCCAGTCTCGCCGGATCGCCGGTCTGGAAATGGTAGTACATATACTGTCCGGTCAGCATGACCATGGCCGCGCCCATGCAGACCAGCATATACGTCCGCATTCCGGCCGGCTGATGTGCTTTGCCCCGCTCTATCCCGATCACACCGCCGCAGACCATGGACATCACAATCCGCAGGGTGATGGAAGCCAGATTGATGCCTTCCAGATATTCCAATGCCGTTGTCACTGTCTCCATGTATTCCCCTCTCATGCCTGTCTGTCACAGCGTGCTCAGACAGACACCCGTTTCACTGATTTTTTCTTCTTGAGTTCTCCCACCAGCAGGGCCGCATCCAGCTCATCCGGTGCTTTTAAAACAGCGTTCAGTACGCACAGCGAATCCTCGTCGGTCAGCTTGATATTCTCCATCCTGCAGCCCGCATCCTCTATCGTCTTATTGATATAGGAAAAGATATCTTCCTTGTCGCTGTCCTTGTACTCGATCTCCAGTTCTCTCTCCTCTCCCGCCTTCCTGGAAAAATACCCCCGCCGCCCCAGAAACACTTCAGAAACCATTACAATAACTGTAGATACCACGCCCAGCACATACATGCCGCAGCCCATGGCCATGCCCACTCCCACCGTGGCCCAGATACCTGCGGAGGTGGTGATTCCACTCACATTATTATTGCGGAAAAAGATGATTCCCGATCCGATAAATCCAACCGCCGTCACGATGCCGGCCGCCACCCGGGACGGGTCAAGGCGGACGTATTCGCCGAGAACATCATTAAAGCCGTACTTGGAGATGATCATCATGGTCGCAGCCGCCACCGAGATGATGACGTGTGTCCTGACTCCCGCCGTCTTCTTCCTGCTCTGCCGTTCGTAACCGATCAGCCCGCCGCATACTGCCGCCCCGATAAGCCGTGCTACATAAATCCATTGTTCCATCATAAAATCATTCAACTGCTCTGCCTCCTGAAAAACAGGAATACCGCATGATTTCTTTCATGCGGCGCCCTGTTATAATCTTCTTTTGCTTTTTAATCTCTTTCTTACTCCTATAATTTCTTTCCTGCTTCTACAATCTCCTTCTCAGCCCCTTGCCACCTTTTTCTCAAACCGTCTCTGTCTCCATCTTCTGATGCGTTCCATCCCATCTCCCTGTCCGAAATACAGTGCAATGGAAGAAAGAATCATCAGTACGACCGTATATACAAAGCCCATGGCCCTGGCATCGATGGAGGCCGACTCGTCTGAAGCCGCCTTCACGACGATGCCGAGAGGCTGGAACAGCGGATGATACAGAAATACTGATAAATCGTAGTCCGACAGCATCCCGTTGAAATTCAGGATAATGATGGACATAATCGCAGGGAATATCACCGGAAGAATTACTTTTATCATCGTATAGAGCGTACTTGCGCCCATACACTTTGCCGCTTCCTCCAGATCATTGTCGATGCTGAAGAATGCCGCCTTCACCATCCGGTACGAGAACGGCAGCTTGACGACCGTATACCCCACAAGCATCAGAACCAGCGTCCCCACCATAACATAGTTAAACAGAATCGGCTGGCGCTCCCCGTAGGTCGTGGTCAGTCCGAGAGCAATCAGAGTCGCCGGAAGCAGCCACGGAATCAGCATGCCCCACTCGAAAAATACATCATATTTATGTTTTGCCGTGCGCACAAACCGGGCGCAGATCACGGCCATCAGCACAGCCAGAACAGCCGCCAGCAGAGAGTATACAATGCTGACAAGATACGGCTTAATCGCTTCTGCGCTCGTAAACAGTTTCTGGTAATTCGCAAGAGTAAACGAATTCAAAGTCAGATTACCCGTCTTTATGGTCAGCGAATCACAGAATGAGTAAACGATAACCAGGATAATCGGTATCACATAGATGGCAAACATGGCGTAAGCAACCACATGGGCCGCCACATTGAATACCGGATTGGTGATCTTCTGCTTCTTTAACTTTGCCTTTGTCTTTGAGACAGATATGTAGTTTCCGCCCTTTTCAATCCTGCTGAACACCGCCAGCAGAATCATCGTGGCAATGCCCAGAAGAACCGCCAGAAATGCTGCAACCTCTCTGGAGAAGCTGGATTTGGCAAATGTAATGATCATGGGGTTGATCGTCTGGAAGTTCTCCCCGCCGACAATCAGCGGCGCCGACATGGCGCCCAGGCCTGTCAGGAACGTCAGGATGGTGATGGCAAAAAAAGTGGGTTTTAACACCGGCATGACGATCTGGAAGAAAATTCTGCTTCCGGAGGCCCCCATATTTTTCGCCGCCTCTATGGTGTGGTAATCCAGTCCATGAATCGCATTCTTTAGAAACATCATATGATTCTGGGTACAGGAAAATGTCATAACAAACACGACCGCGCCGTATCCCACAAACCAGTTGGGGTTCATGCCCGGGAATACGGATACCAGAAGCTTTGTCAGCAGTCCGTTGGCCCCGTAGACGTATTTGTAGCCGGATACCAGAACGACACCGCCGTAGATCAGCGAACTCATATACGCAAGTTTTAATATCTTTGCACCTTTGATATCCCAGTATTCCGTCAGAAGAACGCTTAACGTCCCCACGATGTTGACCGTAACCACCAGGGTAAATGCCAGAATGAAGCTGTTCACCAGGCTCTTCATGGCCCTTGCTGAGCCGAAGACCTTTCCGAACACTTCCGTGGAAAACTGGCCGTTTTTATAGAAGACGCTGACCAGAAGGTTTAAGTTCGGATAGATGACAAATGCGACAATGGCCCATACAATGACAATTTTTAAAATCAGGGTCTGTATACTGAAAGACTTCCTTTTGCTTCTCTGTTTCATACAAACTCCCTCCTTTTAAAATTGCATGATATCCCTGGGATTTACATAGATGTCCAGTTCCTGGCCGATTTCCATAAATGGCTGTCCATCGTTCACATGGATCACACGGAGCTCGCATCCCATGACCTCCACGCGATACTTCGTCATCACTCCGTTATAATCGTAATCCCGGATCACTCCGTGCAGCTTCGCATAGCCCGGAATCTCATTTAAACGGATTCGTTCGAGACGCACATATCCGCCCTTGCTGCCATCCAGCGCGTAGCCAGTCTGTGTCGTGATTTCACTCAGTACAGAGGCATTCAGCCTGTTGATCTCCCCGATAAAGTCACAGACAAACTCCGATCCGGAATGGTTATAGATGTTGTACGGTTTATCCACCTGCTCTACGAATCCGTTGTTAAATACAGCGATCCGGTCGGATAAGGTAAGGGCCTCCTCCTGATCGTGGGTAACGTACAGGGTCGTGATTCCCAGATTCTTCTGCAGCTTTTTCAGTTCTCCCCGAAGCCCCACTCTCAGCTTGGCATCCAGATTGGAAAGCGGCTCATCGAGACACAGAATCTTCGGTTCCAAAACGATGGCTCTGGCTAATGCCACACGCTGCTGCTGGCCGCCGGATAATTCGGATACGTTTCTCACCAGCTGCTCTGACTTAATCTCAATCACCTTTGCCACATCCTTGACCTTCTTATCAATCTCCGCCGCCGAAAGCTTTTTCACCTTTAAGCCAAACGCCAGGTTCTCATAGACGGTCATGGTCGGAAATAAGGCATAGCTCTGAAATACCATACCGATATTTCTTTTCTCTACCGGAGTGTGGGTAACGTCTTTTCCATCAATCAGGATCTGTCCCGCGCTGGGCTCCAGAAAACCAACGAGAGCCCGTAACGTCGTTGTCTTTCCGCAGCCTGACGGTCCCAGGAAAGTAAAGAACTCCCCGTCGCCAATCGTTAAATTCAAATCCCTGATGGCTACAAAATCCCCGTATTTAATCTCAATATGTTTAAACTCAATCATCCTTTTCCTCTCCTTACAAAGAGGCGGTATCATTTATCTTCATAAACCATACCGCCGTCCGTCATCTACTGTAAGAACTCAAGCTCACATTTTTCAACCCACTGATCAATATTTGCTGCAACAAATCCCCAATCCATATCCTGCGGATGAACCTGATCCATAAATTCCTTGATATCGGCTGGAGCTTCCTCTACCGCCTTTGGCTGGCACGGAATGGTGCCGAACTGATTCATCCACTCAGCCTGAACCTCCGCTGAACCAAACCAGTTAGCGAAATCAACTGCAAGATCGCGCTTCTTGGACCCCGTAATCATGGCTACCTGCTCTGTTACGTATGGTACGCCCACCTCCGGAACCATAATCTGGAACTTATAATCTCTCTCTGTCTGATTCTGAAGAACGCCGCTTCCCCACATCTCTGTGATCGGAACCGTGCCGGAGATTGCATTTCCGACGTAGTCCTCTCCCTGTACCTCCATGTGGCCGTTCTGAATCCAGTTCTTTACGAAATCCCATCCTTCATCGGAAATCCCATATTCTCCGCTGTCATCTCTGTAGCGTACAAGCAGGCTGGCAAGAATGGTCTTACCGGTGCCGCCTCCGAAGTTTAAGATGGTATATTTGTCCTTCCACTCGGGATTTACCAGATCGGTATAGTCCTTCGGAGGATTCTGGAGGTCGGCATTCATCATATTGACAAGCGGCTGAATCACGATCGGATAATAGTATCCGTCCTTGTCACCCAGCGTCATATCCACATCTCCGGCCCAGGAAGGCTCCCACTGATCCAGGACATTCTCCGCTTTCAGTTTCTCATATTCGATGGAATTCAGTCCGAACACCAGGTCTGCCTGCGGGTTGTTCTTCTCTGCAATAATTCTGTTCGCCAGGTCACCGCCCTGAATCTGCACTACTTCGACATTATATCCTTCTGTTCCCGCCTTTTCCTTCAGCCATGCGTCTCTGCCGTTGGAACCGGAGTTGGTGTAAATGATCAGCTTCTGGCTCTTGTCCACGTTTCCGCCAGCTGCTGCCGTATCCGCCGCAGCCTCAGTATCGCCTGCCGCTTCTGTTTTCGCTGCTGCCTCCGTCCCTGCGGCTGTCGTGTCCGTCGTCGTATTCTTTGTCCCTGATCCGCAGGCCGCCAGTGACAGTACCATAACTCCCGATAATCCCAGTGCCGCAAATTTTTTTAAGTTCTTCATAATGCTCCTCCTATTTTTTATTTGGTTTGTTTGTTATGTATCCCTTTAACAACGCCGGCCAATCAGTCTGAATAATCTCGAATCCCAGGTCTGTCAATTTTCCCCATGTCTCATCGAAACCGATCTTAATGGCATTATTATCATCCAACAGCCCTGAGAGTACGATCTCATCGTTTAAAGTAATCGCATTCACCCACGGTGCGATGCCTGCACGCTTCAAACGCCCCATGAATTCCGGGCTTAAGAATTCACTGTCCGTATCCGTAAAAATGAGTTCCGCCGCGGCCACATTGATATCGTACTTCTCAAGAATCTCCCATTCTTCCGGGCTCTTCATGATCGGCATATACATGATGCCGGTACCGCTCTCCTCCAGTTCCTTTAAGAGCTCCTCTTCTACACCGGATTTCAAAAGAATCTGATCTTTCATGTCCATGCGGTCTAAAAGAGCAATGATCTCTTTCCAGTAAAACCAGGATCTGTCGATGTTAATCAGACACTTCCCGCGGAAGCTCTCCAGGACCTCTTCCAAACGCTCCAGCTTCTGTCCGCATACCTGGCGCAGGGAATTCAGTGTAAAAAGCTTCTCCACTTCCTCCGACGACATCGTTCTGATATCCCGCTCAATGCCCAGTTCCAGAGGCTCTTCCCCATTATGGAATGCATAAAATACTCCGTCGGTCGTCATGGACGCATCTACCTCGATCATATCCGCTCCGTGAAGCAGTGCGTTCTTATATGCCAGGCAGGTATTCTGCACCACGTTTCCACCGCAGGTACCGCGATGAGCCGCAATCAAAATCCGGTTCTTATCAATGAGTTCTCTGATTGACTGATTCTTTGTGTACATGTTCCGTACCTCCTTGTCTCTATATCTATTTTATACACCATTTATTGGAACGTGTCAATAGTTTTTCCATATTTATTTGTTGATTTTACATAGATATCACATTGATTTTACATTTTTTTGTGCATTTTAGTATTTAATTTCCTTTACTTCTATATTTTTAGGCTCTTATTCATTGGCACGTTCAAATATTTTTCCGTTATTTTCCTTCTATCGCCAGATTCCATACAAAACTGCCTTTGAAACAGAGACTCCTAAAAATCTAAAAAGGCAAAAAAAGACTGCGAAATAAATTTCAGATATCAGCCTACCTGTCTAAAATTTATTTCGCAGCATCTTTTTTATTTTGTCAAATTCGTTATTTTATCAAACCGTTACCGGTTAAATGCCTGTTCACATTCAGCCTGCGCCTTTTCCAGCGCATCATCCATCCCTTCAATTCCCGAGGCGATGGACCGGATTGCCTTCCCCAGGATATCTTCAAACAGGAATTCATTGAAATCCGGGTTCCGGTCATGCTTATAGAGTCTCCAGCCGGGCTCAAAGGATTTTTCCATATTTTCCAGCCACGGATAGCGCTCCAGGATATCCATATTTCTGCTGATCTGGCGGTTGCAGACGTATCCCCCGAGATAGGTAATGGTTTCCGCTATATCTTTCCGGTACAGCCATTGCAAAAAGCTCATGCACGCGTCGTACTTTTTGCTGAATCTGGAGATTCCCACAGAGCCCCCGCCTGACAATGGCTGTCCGCCGGGAACCGTGTCGTAGGCGATTCGTCCCACCACCTTCGATTCCGGATTGTGAATCATCTCAGAAGCATAGTTGGAGAACACAATATGCATCGCCGTACTGCCTTCTGAAAACTGGCGCGTCGGCTCTCCCCACCACTGGTAGACAGCACTGCCCGCGTACCGGCACGTGTCCAGATAGTTGCGGACTGCCTGTTTCATCTCGGGGATCAGTATGTTTACATTTCCCCGTGCATCGAAGATATCCTTCTTCAGTTCCCGAAACCGCGGCAGAAAATCGCACGCCGCCAGAAACGTCCTTCCGTACGAAGTAACCGCTCCATATCTCGTTCTGGAATCCGGGTTTTCCTTTCTGGTAAAAAATCTGGCCACCTCATTGTATTCTTCAAACGTCTTTGGTATCTCCAGACGCCGTTTGTATTTCTCGAAGAATTCCCTCTTGATCAGCTCATCCTCAAACAAATCCTTCCGATAAAACAGCATCTGCACACAGGCATCCAGCGGAAATGCATACTGAATGCCATGAACCATGGAGTAATTTTCTGAGAGCGAGGGAAGAATCTGCTGCTGCAGCCATTGAACCGAAGAGCTGGAGCCATCGAAGGGTCTGTAGATTTTATCGCCCAGCTCCGTCATCCACGCCATGTCAATACGGACCAGGTCATAGGGGCTGTTCTGCACGCAGGTCTGAGCCATCTTATAGTGTTCATCGTAGGAGACCTCTATCATATTCACTTCAATTCCGGTCTCCCTGGTGAAGGAAGGAAGAAGCATGCCAATCGCCTTGCTGGTCAGATTCTGGATCGTCAGAAAGCAGATGCTCTCTTTCTTACCGGCAGACGGAAGTGATTTCTCATAAAATCCGTCGTTTTCCATGATGATCTGCTGCTTCTTAGCAGGGGCCGCCTCTGCATCTTCTCCGCCCGCATGAATAATCTGCCCCGCTATGTTTCTGCCCATCAGCTTATAGTTCAGCTCATATCTGCACACATCCGGATCGATGCCGATGCTCTTGCTGGTCAGCGCATAGATTACCGGCATCTTTTTATCCGGATTATACTGGTGGGCCGCCTTTAAATAGTCGGCATCCTCCTGACTCATGGCGATCACTGCATCGAATTCCTCCTTGGAGTCCAGAATATCGAACGCCTTATTAAACCACATGCTGTCATCACCGGGAAACAGTTTGCAGGAGCAGTTATCATCTTCCAGCACATCCACCACACCGTTCATGAAGCTCTTGTTGTTGGAATAGATGCTGTTCTCACAGAGCAGAGCCACATTCTGATGGCCGTCCCCGATGCATTTTAGCGCGATATCCCGTCCTGCCTGTTCAAACCCGAAGGATATATAGACGGAGTTCTCCGGCATCCCCTTCACCTTTCTTTCAGCAAAGAAAAATCTGGTATCCGGGGTAAATACCCCCCTGTTCTTGAGAAGGGAACTGACCACCACCACCGCCATGGGATTTAAGGAAAGCGCCTTCTTTACCGCTTTTTCCTCATCACGCTCCAGATTATTGGTGGATATGAGCTCTATGCTGATATCGTGCTCCCGCAGGACCTGTTCCAGCCCGGTATATAAGTCGTTGTAGCATTTTAAGCTGATCTTGGGCACAATGACACAGACTCTCCGCGCCGTACCGGCCCTCAACTGCTGGGCCTGGACATTCATTTTATATCCCATCTCTTTGGCAATTCGCTCCACCAGCTGGATTTTTTCGGCGCTGACGTTCCCTCTTTTATTCAGTACATTGGAAACCGTACCGTGGGATACCCCTGCTTTGGCGGCAATATCTTTGATTGTTGGCATAGGCTGCACCTCGCTTTTGGTTCGTTCAAATTCTACTGTTTTTATTATAGCACGAGGTCAGGCTGTTTTCTATCTGTTTTTTGCAGTGACTTTAGAAGGAAGCTGCACACGGTTCCATGGGCTCTGCCTCCAGCACGAGCCTTACCTGCTCCACCCTTCTGTCTCTCATCTTTATGACGGTTATGCTCATGTGATCATAATAGAACACCTCCCCTTCTTCCGGTATCCGCTCCGCCAGTTCCATCACCCAGCCGCTGACTGTAAACGATTCAAACGTTTCCTCACAGCCCAGCTCACCCATTAGCTTTTCCACGCCGGCATTCCCTGAAACAAGATATTCCTGATCAGAAATCTTCTCGATCTCCTGAACCACGACATCGTGTTCATCCCAGATTTCTCCCACCAGTTCCTCCAGAATATCCTCCAGAGTTACAATTCCCATGGTTCCTCCAAATTCATCGATCACCACCGCAATATGCATTTTATTCTTCTGAAGTTCCTTCAAAAGGACATTGATTTTCTTGCTTTTTGCCACATACAGCGCAGGCCGTACAATCGCTTCCACACCGCATGTACCGCGATACATCCGGTTATAAAAGTCCTTCTGGTAAATAATACCGGTAATATCGTCGATCGTTTCCTTATATACAGGAAGACGGGAGTACCCGGTCTCATCAAACACCGCCGCAATTTCCTCCTTATCCGCATCAATGGAGATTCCCGTCACGTCAACGCGCGGGGTTGCGATATCCATGGCTTCCAGCTCCGTAAATTCGATGGCGCTTTTGATCAGGCGTCCTTCCTGTTCATCAATTCCGCCATCCTGTTTTGCCTCCTCCACGATGGCAAGCAGTTCCTCCTCCGTTATGCCGGGATCTCCCGAAGTCCGGATCAGGAGTGACAGCAGCTTTTTCCACTGCTTGAATAAGTAGTTGGCCGGCGTCAGCACCACCATAAACGCATTTAAAAACGGTGCAGAAAACATGGCAAACTGCTCCGGAGACTCCTTGGCGATACTCTTCGGAGAAACCTCGCCGAAGATCAGAACCACGATTGTCGTCACCACGGTTGAAATGCTCGCTCCCGCCTCATCGCCCAGCAGCTTTACGAATATGACCGTCGCCAGCGACGCGCTTGCAATGTTGACAATGTTGTTGCCGATCAGGATCGTTGACAGCAGCCCGTCATAATTTTCAGACAGCGTTAACACCAGCTGCGCCCTCTTATTTCCCTTCTCCGCCATATTCTTAATCCGGATCCGGTTCAGCGAGGAAAACGCCGTTTCCGTCGCCGAGAAATACGCGGACATGATAATGCATCCAATAATAATCATCAGTGAGATACTCTGTTCTTCCATAAAATTTTCTTTCCTCTCTTCTTTCTTTGCACACACAAAAAGCATAGCCCGCCTTTCCGGAGGAAACGCAGGTTATGCTTCTATGTCAATAATTTCATTCTCTTATTCGATTTTATTAAGCGGTATGTAACCGTCGTATAAAAATTTGCCCTGTGCGTGTCAGGTTCCGCGTCACTGTCGGCGTCGTCCATGAAATGTGTAAATTCCTTTCTGCATCAAGCGGTATTTATGAGTGAATTATAGAAAACTCCCGCTTCATTGTCAAGAAACGTCCGCATTTCTTAACGCTTTCTTATCGCGTTTTCTTACCGATTGTACTCCGGTCACAGCTTCCTGCGGTCAGATTCCTCCCGCTGCCTGCGGAAATAACTGGTCAAATGCCTCGATTGCCGCCTCAGCATCGCTGCCGTCAGCCACCACATAAAAATGCTCTCCCTTTTTCAATTCTCCCGCCTTCAGAATACTCTTTCCATTAAAATGCTTCTCTTCATTTTCCACCGTAATGCTGCTTGCAAAACGGCTGGATAATAAAATCAGCTCCATCATCTGTTTTCTGGCCTTTTCCTCTTCCGGCGCCAGATTGTACTCTCTGCTCTTCATATATCCGTACCCGGTCCTTTCTTCCTCATCCATCTGTCTGATCTCTTTCTATAGATAAATTCCCTTTTCTCTCATATGCTTTCACGTCAGATCATTTTCCCCAGACCTGCATCGTTTCATACGGTCTATCCTTTTCCATTTTACTCTCAAACACTTATTTTTGTAAGCAAATTCCATCTTCCTTTATAAACTTTGTCTATTTTACCCTATATACAGATTTTCTGCCATCTATATTTTTTTCCAAAAGCAGAACCGCTGCCATAAGATCGTGAAATTCTATATTTTTCATTGATTTTTTACCCACAATATAGTATACTGGAAAGATCAAGAACGTATGTTCTGTTTTGTGCAGACAGGAAGGAGGCCGCATTGGAAAACGTAATCAGTCAGTCAAACGACCGGATTGAACCACCACATCTTCAGACTTCTCTCGGGGCAGAAATCAACAGCGGGACGCCGGACCTCCCCCTGGAATCCGGCAGGGAGACATCTTTTTCTACGGATTTATCCGTTGAATTCCGGATTATTTCCCAGCCTTCCGATCTCACCCCCTACTTCCATACAGTAAAAGAAGCGCCGCTTCTTGCCATAGATACGGAGACCACCGGGCTTGACCCGCACAGCGACAGGCTCCGTCTGATTCAGATCAGCGCTCCCGGTATTCCGGTGCTTGTCATCGACTGCGCTGCATTTCTTCCAGATGGATTTGCCTGCCTCAAAGAGCTTCTGAACACTCCCTCGGAAAAGATATTCCACAACGCCAGGTTTGACTTACAGTTTCTAATGGGGATTGGAATCGATTGTTTTCCAGTCTTCGACACGATGCTGGCCGCTCAGCTGCTCCGGCCGTGCGGAGGCCCTTTAAAGGCCGGGCTGGCGGTGGTGGCAGACCACTATCTCGGCATTAAGCTGGATAAGACAGAGCAGACCGGTTCCTGGGACAGCGCCTCCCTGACTGGATCGCAGCTGGCCTATGCCGCGCTGGATGCATGGATTCTTCTGAAGCTGTATGATGTAATGAATCCGCTTCTGGCCCGTCACGGTCTCGGCCGGACGGCTTCCATTGAATTTGCCTGTGTCTCCGCTATTGCCCGTACGGAATACGATGGAATCAATCTCGATCTGGAAAAATGGGATGAGCTTCGCCGGAAGACTGAGAAACAGTACGACGCCGCTCTGGAGACTCTCTATACCTACAGCGGCACCCCCTCCTGCCAGCTGACCCTGTGGGGTGGTGAAGAGGCCCTGGATGTAAACTTTGAGAGCAATCCCTATGTGCTCAAACTGCTGAACCGGTATGGAATTCCGGTCACCTCCACCTCGCGGAGAAGCCTGACCCCCTACCACAGCCAGCCTCTGGTACAGGCCCTTACCGAATACAGAAGACATTCCAAATCCCTCTCCTCCTTCCTCCACCCCATACCGGCCCAGATTCATCCCGTTACTCACCGGCTCCATCCAAAATACATGCAGATCGGCGCCTGGAGCGGGAGAATGAGCTGTTATAATCCCAATATCCAGCAGATTCCGCGGGAAGCTGATTTTCGCAGCTGTTTTACGGCCCCTGACGGAAAAAAGCTGATTCTGGCTGACTACTCTCAGATCGAGCTGCGGGTGGCGGCACAGATCTCCGGCGACTCCAGAATGAAGAGTGCCTGTCAGAAGGGGGAGGATCTCCATGCGCTCACCGCCTCCCTGATTTCCAGCATACCGGTCAGTCAGGTGACCAAAGCACAGCGCCAGGCCGCCAAGGCCGTGAATTTCGGTTTGATATTCGGCATGGGGGCAGAGGGTCTTAAGCAGTACGCAGGCCAGTCGTACGGCGTAGAGATGACATTAGAGGAAGCGGAGCAGTTTCGCAGCGCCTTCTTTCAGAGTTACCGCGGGATCAACTGGTGGCACCACGACTTGAGGGAGAGCCATCCCCTGGAAGGCCGGACGCTCACCGGGCGTAAATTTCTGTTTCCCCCAAACACCGGGCTGGCTGACTTAGCCAATACCCCGGTCCAGGGTACAGCCGCAGATATTCTGAAACACGCCCTTGGACTCCTTGCCTCCAGAATCCGGGGGAGCGACAAAAAAATCGTCGCCATCGTCCACGACGAGATCCTGATGGAAGTCCCCGTGGAAGAGGCAGACGATACGGTCGTTCTGTTAAAGACTGCGATGGAAGAAGCTGCACAGGCGATTCTTCCCGATGTCCCCTGTGAAGCAGATGCAAAGGCAGCCGATTCCTGGGCAGGCAAATAGGCCGCACTGCTGACCGGCATTTCCCAGTTTCACCGGTCAGCAGTTACCGTATCACACTTCACCTGCCAGTTTCATAAGCCGCCGTGCCCTGATACACACCTGTTTTCTGTCGTTTTCCAGGTTCAGTTTAGCAAAGGAGGCCATCTCTGTTCGATAAGCGGTATCCGGGAATTGTTCCAGAAAGCACTCCAGTATATGCCCCTTCGCCACATTTAAGCATTCCGGGGAAGGCACTCCGTGATGAAAAAAAGTATGGCTGTCTATCTTCAGGAGTAAAGGGATGATCGTCTCCTCCTCTTCCGGACAGGCTCTCAGGATCTTCCCCGTACTTGAGACCGCATTGCCAAACTCCGCAACCTGCCGGGATCGGAACGACAGAAGATACCTGGTTCTCATTTTCATCCAGATATCTTTCCCGCCTGCTTCTAAAAGTCCCGGAAGCGTAAGAAGCATCCCCCACCTGATAAAATTATTATCGCTGTCCAAAAGCCCGATCAGGCGATCCACATATGGAAGAAGCATGGCGGGGCGCTCTTCACTGATCTTCCGAACCGCCTTCTCAGCCTGATACTTAACCGCCGTTTTCTCCTTCTCCATCACCTCGATAAACAGCGGAATCACAGAGGCATCTCTGTACCCCAGTTCCGCATACACCTTCGGATCCTCTTTTTTTCTCAGTTCCGTCATAAGCTGTTCCCAATCCATAAACCGTCCCTCCTCGTATAATAAGTTTATAGCCAAGCAAAACAGGCTATAGACTTATTCTT